>Ga0209123_1001331_pt1 | contig 24930 bp, 19 predicted proteins | sample BarGraIncu00431A_FD_184500 | JGI IMG/M metagenome (GOLD analysis project Ga0209123, IMG submission 184500) | Arctic peat soil microbial communities from Barrow, Alaska, USA - Barrow Graham LP Incubations 004-31A (SPAdes) (version 2) | ecosystem: Environmental > Terrestrial > Soil > Wetlands >...
CCTGCAGCCCAGGCTAAAGCTACTGAGACAGAAAACAGACTTGATCAGATTGCTGCCAATAACCTTGTGCAAGTGCAAGACATTATGGAGCAAAGAATTTATGATCTACAACTTGCTGAAAACGTCGCTGTGCAAAGTATGCCGACCATTAAGTCGATAGAGTACGGTAATTATAATTTGGTTCGTAAAATTAATTCTGCCTTTGTCATTACCATGCCGATCTTTAAACAATGCTTAGTTCAAGCAATCATGTTAAAACGTCAGTCTGTTCAGGCAAAAGCAATGAGCGCGTTAGATGAGAAGACCAACGAACTATTACTGAGAAATGCAGAAAACACAGCATTGCAATCAAAAATGGTGGCTAAGCTCGCCTCTGGGAGTTCAGTGAGTATTGAAACCTTAGAAAAATCATGGCAGACCATTGTAAAAGGTATCGAGGAAACAAAAGTAATACAAGAGGAAATGAGACAAAAACGACTGGACGGTACAAAGAGGTTAGAAATTCTCAAACAAGACTTTGTGAATCGTGGGATTATAAAATAGTCAATCAAAGATAATTAGCAAAGACGGGCGCTATTTACAAGATAGCGCCTGTCTTTGCTAATTTTTACTTTGACAAAATTGTATTTATGGATTATTATTACGGAGGCGAAATAATCCTATGCGAAATGTTTGTCCACGAAATAATTCTGTAGAAAAGGAGAGAACAATGGAGAACTTAAATGAAAGTGCGAAAGTTGCAAAAATTTTTCAGGAAGTAATGATCCTCTTTAAGCACAGTATGAGTAAAGTCTTTGAAGATATGCATCAAGGTATGACTGCTCCCCAAGGAATGGTTATGGGAATTTTAAGTAAGGAAGAAACAATGAAAATCACTGAGCTTAGCAGCAAGCTTAGTTTGTCAAATAGTACAGTGTCAGGGATTATTGATCGACTTGAGAAGCAAGGCATGGTAGAAAGAAAACGGAGCGAAGAAGATCGAAGGGTTGTTCATGTCAGCATTGCTGCTAAATTTAAGGGGGTACATCAAAACTTTCATAAACGGCTAGAGGAAAACATAGGAAACGTATTGAATAAAGGCACGCCGGAAGAGCTTGATAGAATATTTGAGGGCTTAGATGCACTAAAGAAGCTACTAAGTGATCGCGAAGAATAATTCGAATGAGCTAGATGACGAAAGATTGGAGATTATAAGTTAATGATTAAATTGTTTAGATTTCTTAAACAATATACGACATATATAGTCGTCGTTATCGTACTACTCTTTGCACAAGTACTTTCGGATCTTTATTTACCCACGTTAATGGCAGATATTGTTGACAAGGGTTTACAGAACAAAGACGTTAATTACATTCTAAAAATTGGTGGTTTTATGCTACTCATTGCGGCAGCAGGAACTGTGTGCGCTATTATCGCCACCTACCTCTCCTCAAAAACAGCCGTCGGTTTTGGTACGATATTGCGTGGAAAGATTTTTGCTAAAGTTGAGAGCTTTTCCTTGCATGAGTTTGATAAATTAGGGACGGCTACACTGATTACTAGAACCACTAATGATGTCACTCAAATTCAGCAAGTATCAGTTTTGATCTTTAGTATGATGATTACTGCGCCTTTAACTTGTATTGGTGGCATTGTTATGGCCTTGCAACAGGATGCATCACTAGCCTGGGTCCTTGTGGTTACAATTCCAATACTGTTCGGTGTTATTGGTGTTACCTTAATGAAAGGCTTACCTCTATTTAAAGTAATGCAAGAAAAAATAGATAAATTGAATCTTGTTTTGCGGGAAAATCTGACGGGAATCAGAGTCGTCCGTGCTTTTAATCGCATAGATAAAGAAATTATTCGATTTGACGATGCCAACAGTGACCTTATGGACAACGCCATTAAGATTAATATCCTCATGGCGATCTTAATGCCGGTCATGATGCTTATCATGAACGTAACAACGGTGGCACTTATTTGGTTTGGTGCTATTAGAATCGACGAGGGAACGATGCAAATTGGATCACTCTTAGCGTTTATTCAATATGCTATGCAAATCTTATTCTCCTTATTGATGCTTGTCATGTTGTTTATCATGGTTCCTCGTGCTGAGGTATCGGCGGTAAGAATCAATGAAGTACTTGAAACAAAGCTTGACATCATTGATCCGGAAAAATCAAAACTCGCGAATAGTCAACGAGGTTTTGTAGAATTCAAGAATGTTTCCTTCCGATACCCGGGGGCAGACCAACCAGCGCTTAGCAATATATCCTTTCGGGCAAATCCAGGCGAATTGACCGCCATTATTGGAGGTACAGGTTCAGGTAAATCCACCTTGATCAATTTAATGACTCGTTTCTACGATGTTGAAAATGGCAGCGTTTTGGTTGACGGAGTCGATGTGCGAGAAATGAGTCAAAAAACACTTCGCGGAAAAATCGGTTTTGTTCCTCAAAAAACGGTACTTTTTTCGGGTAGTATTGCTGAGAATATAAGATACGGCAAAGAAGATGCTACTATGGAAGAAATTGAGCATGCAGCTCATGTTGCCCAAGCAACAGAATTTATCTCAGGGATAGAAGCAGGCTATGATCATCATATTGCCCAAGGAGGAACCAATGTATCTGGAGGGCAGAAGCAACGTCTCTCCATTGCTCGTGCTCTCATCAGAAAGGCTGAGATATATATCTTTGATGATAGTTTTTCCGCCTTGGATTTTAAGACGGATGCCAAGTTACGGGCAGCGCTTAAACCTGAAATTGCGGATGCTACTGTTTTCATTATCGCTCAAAGTGTTTCAACAGTTCGGGATGCTGATCGAATTATCGTCTTAGATGATGGACAAATATGTGGCATTGGAACGCATAAACAACTGTTAGATACCTGTGAAGTATATCGTGAGATTGTCGCTTCGCAGCTTTCAAAGGAGGAATTAGCGTGAGTGAAGAACGTAAAGTTGAGAAACCCCAGCCAAAAGGTTTTGGTAACGGAGGCCCGATGGGATCGCTTGGAAAACCAGTAGAAAAAGCAAAGGATTTCAAGGGAACACTACTCAGGCTACTTAGATATTTAAAGCCTCAGAGAACTAAATTCATCGCAGTGTTTATCTTTGCAATTCTGAGCACGATTTTTAGTATTATTGGCCCCAAAATTATGGCTAAGGCCGTCGATAAAATCGCTGAAGGCTTTGTAGGCAAAATGATGGCTCTAAAGATGCATATACCGGTTCCGGCCATGGATTTCACGTATATCGGACAAATTGTGTTAATACTGATCGGTCTATATGTTATCAGTGCAGCCTTTAGTTATCTTCAAGGATTTATTATGGCGGGAGTTGCCCAAAAAACAGTTTATAATATGCGTAAGGAAGTTGATGTTAAGCTTTCACTGTTGCCACTTAAGTTCTTTGATTCAAGAACACATGGCGAAATATTAAGCCGGGTTACCAACGACTTTGATAATATCTCAACAACGCTACAGCAAAGTCTGACCCAACTGATCACTTCAATTGTAACCATCATTGGTGTCATCGTGATGATGCTTTCCATAAGCCCTCTCTTAACACTGATTGTTATTTTAACGCTACCGCTTTATGTTGTAGTCACCATGAATATCGCCAAACGTTCTCAAAAGCACTTTGCTGCTCAACAAAAAGCCCTGGGTGAACTGAATGGGCATGTTGAAGAAATGTACACAGGCCATAAAATTGTTAAGGCCTTTGGACGTGAGGCAGAATCGATCGAAACCTTTAATTCTATTAATAATAAACTCTATACGGCTGGCTTTAACGCGCAGTTCATTTCAGGGATTATCATGCCTTTAATGAGATTCGTCGGCAATCTAGGTTATGTTATTGTCTGTGTCGTCGGTGGAATTTTTGTAACAATGGGGACTATTACAATCGGTTCTATCCTAGCCTTTATTCAATACTCAAGACAATTCACGATGCCCATCGTTCAGACTGCCAATATTGCGAATATTATTCAATCGACCGTAGCCTCTGCTGAGCGTGTCTTTGAACTACTCGATGAGATTGAAGAAGAACCAGATCATCTTGATGCCAAAGTCATCGCCTTCCCTAAGGGCGAAGTGAAATTTGAAAACGTAGATTTCAGCTACAAAGAAGAAGACCCCCTCATTAAGGGCATGAACATTGATGTCAAACAGGGACATACCATTGCCATCGTTGGACCAACCGGTGCAGGTAAAACGACACTTGTTAATCTTCTGATGCGTTTCTATGAAATAAATGCTGGTAAGATCACGGTGGATGGCGTTGATATCAGGGATATAAAACGTGGTACTTTACGGAATATGTTCGGCATGGTGCTTCAAGATACCTGGCTCTTTAACGGTACGATCATGGAAAATATCGCTTACGGTCGTGAAGGTGCTACGGAAGAAGAAATTATTCAAGCAACAAGAGCTGCTCATGCCCATCACTTCATTAAAACATTGCCGGATGGCTATAACACAATCTTAAATGAAGAAGCTTCTAATATTTCGCAGGGTCAAAAACAACTGCTAACGATTGCTCGGGCCATCCTTGCAAATCCTGCCATCTTAATTCTTGATGAAGCGACCAGTAGTGTTGACTCAAGAACAGAGGTTTATATTCAAAGAGCGATGACGGAACTGATGCATGGAAGAACTAGCTTTGTCATTGCCCATCGACTTTCTACCATTAGAGATGCAGAAATGATCCTGGTTATGAACAAAGGAAGTATTATTGAAATGGGAAGTCATCTTGAACTTCTTGCTCAGAATGGTTTCTATGCAGATCTTTATAACAGTCAGTTCGCTGGAGCCAATTTAAACAAAGAAGTCGTCTAAGGGGAAAATGTGCGAATGATCATGAAAAGGGGTGTATAGAGTTTGGGGCATATCATCAATGCCAAAGAACAGATCTATCACGCACTGGCGGAGCGCCTAAGCAAGACTCCAGAAGGGGCGCCAATAAACGAAGATCTCATGGCCATTCTGCATCGTCTCTATACGGAAAGTGAAGCCCTAGTGGGTAGTCAATTTTCTTCAATTCCTATGCCCTTAGACAAGATTTCAAATATTACCGGCATTGAGGTGCAGGAATTAAAAACAATTTTAGACGGAATGTCTGATAAGGGTTTGGTTCTGGACATTCCTCGTAAAGATACTTTCTATTACATGCTGGCTCCGATGTTAGTGGGATTTTTTGAGTACACTTTTATGCGGACGGGAAATCACGTTAACCTAAAAGAATTGGCGGAATTGTTTGAGACTTACTTTCACAGTGCTGGGGTAATGAAGGAAATTGCTGGCATAGATACGAAGGTCATGCGAACCTTAATTTATGAAAGTGTCATACCTTTGGCAGTAGAAACGGAAGTTTTAGACTATGAGAGGGCTTCAGAAATCATCAGACAATCTGGTGGTGGGGCAATTACCATGTGTGCTTGTCGTCATGAAGCCTCTCATCTTGGTAAAGCCTGCGATGCACCCATAGAAGTATGCATATCCCTCGGTGGAGCAGCCGATTGGATTGTTTGCAAAGGTCTGGGTAAACCGGCAACGGTGGATGATTTACTACGAGTGCTTGATCAAACACAGGAACTGGGGTTAGTGCACTTGTGTGATAACGTGTTGAATAAGCCAACCTACATCTGTAACTGCTGTGGTTGTTGCTGTAAAGTCCTCCGTGGGATCAATGAACAAAATGTTTTTGCGACTCATCCTAGTAATTTCATTCCGACTGTTGAATTGAAAAGATGCATTAGCTGCGGAAATTGCGCTGAGAAGTGCCAAATTCATGCGATAAATATGACAGAAGATGGCGGGTTAGAAATACAAATACCCGTTTTCAACTATGACGTCTGTATTGGTTGCGGAGTATGTTCCACTGCCTGTCCAAATGGTTCATTGACAATGTCTCGCCGAGCTGTTCTGTCTGTTCCTCCAGGTAATATACGGGAGAAACTAAAGCGAATGGCTTCGGAAAAGGGACGATAAAGCAATAGAATATTGAAGCGAAGCCTGTTTCCAATCGATTGGAAACAGGCTTCGCTTATTAAAATCAAGGTCTAGGACAGTGGTTGTATCAAAATGTGTATTGTGTATCTGGAATCCAGGTCTTGGTCAAGAAGTCCCGTCCCTTGAGCGTCACTTTGTTTTTGAAGACTTGGACTACAAGACCTTCACTTTGGTTATGGAGGGCCTGCCCATGGACATCACGGGGAAGTGAGACGGATGAACTATTGACCATGATAAACTCTTTTCTGAGGACCGTTGTAGGAAGCTTCAATTCCCGGTGGATATGGCCAGAGAAAAAAACGACCTCACCAAATCGATTAAGAATTTCTCGCAAGCGATCAGACTGGACTATAAAGTCAGAACTGTTTTGGGTAGACCCAAGTCCAACCAGCGGTTGATGGAGGAAAACAAAAATCGGTTTACCCGGTGAATAATTCTCTTGAAGCTTAGACTCTAGCCAAGACAACTGCTCATTTGAAAGAAAAGCTCTATCACCATAGGTCCGATCAGAAATGGCCGATTTTTCGGATCCAAGAAAGATAAAATGATAGCCCTTTAAATACTCGTCATAGTAAACTTGGCTGCGTTTTGACAATTTAAGAAACCGATTGCGTGCGGCCATGTCTGTTTCTCCGTTGGGGAACGTGCCCGGACTCCATTTATTGGTGATGGGATTATGATAAGCCTTATAAAACTCGTGATTACCAATGGTGTAAAATATTGCTGGAGCGTTTTTTTGATGTGAGACAAGTGTACCCAAAGTATGATAGTCTTGTGGATTTCCGTCTCCTAGATCACCATTGATGATGAGGTTAGGGATCTGTAGTTGTACCATATCACCCAACATGTGCTGAAACTTGTCTTGGGCTATGAGATTGGTACTTTGTACGTGGATGTCGCTTACTACACCGAAAAGTAAGTTTGAAGCGAGTCGATCGGGATTGTTTAATTGTGGTAAATTAGAATAATTAACATAAGACCCAGATGAGTGGGCAATAGCAGGTAGGCTACCATCTTGGAAGCTGAAGGAGAAAGCATTGTCGGCTCCAGCCGCTGTGACTGATAAAAGAAAAAAGAAAGGGAGTAGAAGCAGTAGTACTTTTCTCATATCTGTTTCCTCCTAATGCATAAATGATGGTTAATTATATTATGCGTGATAAGTCCCATTTTGAATAGAGGATAATTGTAGAAATAACAGATTTGCATAAGTATATTTTCTCCACATATATGGGCATCATAAAATATGATATTTTGTTCATAGTTTCACAATCAAAATTGGCTTATGATCAGTCTATGAAAATTGTGCTGGGCGTGAGTCGAATTGAAAGAAGTAAACTTATGGAGAAATTGTTCTTGGTGTCGATAATCTGTCCCAATAAACAGCGAAGGTATGGAAATTCGAAAATCCATGTTATCATTATTGTATAAGAAAGGGGAAATATAATGTTTAAGACTATTTTGGTTCCGACCGACGCGTCCGAATCAGCACAACGAGCATTAATGATGGCCATTGAACTGGCGAAAAAGTTTGGTTCCCGAATTGTTCTCCTACACGTGGTGTTCACACCGGAGGCATTGGGTTATACCCTTTCTGGCGGAATCTCTGTACCCCAAGAAGAACTTGCTATTTACGGTAGAGAAGCTTTGGCAGCAGCTCTGGCCGGGATTGATACGGGGAATGTACCCATAGAGCAGAAACAAGTACCTGGGCATCCATGGATGGTTATACTAGAGGAGCTTGAGAGAGGGCATTTTGATCTAGTCGTTATGGGAAACCGCGGCTACGGAGCCATTGCGGGATCTTTGCTGGGAAGTGTCAGCCAGCGTGTCTTAAGCAAGGCAAAGTGCCCGGTTATGATCATTAAATAATAAATCAATGAGGACGCTCAGAGATAAACTGGGCGTCCTCATTAATTTATTATTTATCGCACTCTCTAGACAAAAGGGATAAGCAAGTGATAATGTACTTGTTGTCTTATATTTATTAAAGTTAATTCTATAAGGGGGCGAATAGTTCTTGTCAGCTACGCAATATAACGCAGAATCTATCCAGGTGCTTGAGGGCTTGGAAGCAGTCCGAAAACGGCCTGGCATGTATATTGGTTCAACCGGAAGCAGAGGTCTCCACCACCTTGCCTATGAAATTATTGACAATGCAATTGATGAGGCAGGGGCAGGATTTTGCGATCTGATCACAGTGACTATTAACATAGACGGATCGATAAGGATCGAGGACAACGGACGTGGAATTCCCGTTGACATACATTCTGTCAAGAAAATAGCGGCTGTTCGCTTAGCTTTTGAGACGTTACATGCAGGTGGAAAATTTGGTGGAGATACCTATAAAACGTCTGGAGGATTGCATGGCGTTGGTGCAAGCGTGGTTAACGCCCTGTCTGTTTCTCTAATTGTTGACATTAAACGGAATGGTAAACTTTATCGTGTTGAGTATGTTAACGGCGGTCAGCTCAAGGCAGATTTGCACGTTATAGGGAAAAAAATTACAGGCACAGGAACTACCGTGGTTTTCCAACCCGATCCATTTATTTTTAAAGAAACGACCGTTTTTAAATACGATTCCTTAAGAAGTCGATTAATGGAGCTATCTTTTCTCAATAACGGTCTAACCATTATCCTGACTGACCTACGCGGTGAAACAAAGTCAGAAACCTTCTCGCCGCAAAATGGAATTATTGGTTTTATTGATCACTTAATTAAATTATCAAGTGTTTCGCCCGTACATAAAAAACCAATCTATTTTATCGGTGAGAAAGACGATGTCATTGTCGAATGTGCTATTCAATATAACGACGGAGATGATGAATCACTGCACTCTTATGTCAACAATATCCCGACAGATGAGGGTGGAACGCATGAGTCAGGTTTCCGAACTGCGTTAACCAAAGTCTTTAATAATTACGGACGTAAAAACAATCTCTTCAAAAAGGATGAAAACCTGATCGGTGATGATCTAAAAGATGGCCTAACGTGTGTACTGTCACTCAAGGTGAAAGATCCTCAATTTGAAGGCCAGACCAAGACGAAACTCTCAAATATGGAAGTTGAAGGAATCGTACAATCGCTGACCAACGAAGGGATCAGTCAATTCTTTGAGCTGAATACGTCCGTCGCCAAAGATGCAATCAATCGGACGTTGACAACCTGCCTCATAAGACTGGCAGCGAAGAAAGCCAAGGAACTTAAAAAGAAAGCTCGAGATGCTGAGGTTAAGGCACTTAGTGGTAAACTTGCAGCCTGTAGTGGTAAGGATAAAACACGGAATGAACTTTTCCTTGTCGAAGGAGATAGTGCTGGTGGTTCGGCCAAAATGGGGAGAGATCGACGATTTCAGGCCATTCTTCCTTTGCGTGGGAAGGTCATTAACACATACCGTGCCAAGATAGATAAGGTCTTAGGGAATGAGGAAATAAGGAGCATTATCACAGCCGTTGGCTCAGGGGTCGGAAAAGAGTTTGATTTAGAGAAGGGCAATTATGCCCGTGTATGTATAATGACAGATGCCGACATTGACGGGGCACACATTCGCTGTCTACTTTTGACGTTTTTCTACAGATATATGAAACCACTTATTTTGAGTGGGAGAGTCTATATCGCCCAGTCTCCTTTGTATAAAGTCGAGAAGGAACGAGGCAAAATCATACGCTATGCTTTCAATGATCAAGAGTTGAAGAAAGAACTCAAGGAATTAGGGAAAACGGCGAAGATTTCACGCTACAAAGGACTTGGCGAAATGAATCCAGAGCAGCTTTGGGAAACAACCCTGAATCCCACGAATCGACGCATGATTCAGGTGACGATTGATGATACTTTAGAAGCAGAACGTAAGCTCCAAATCCTCATGAGTGAGCAAGTAGAACCACGACGCGATTTTTTGATGGAGAATATTGTCTTTACAGACGATGATATGTAAAGCTAGAGGGGAGAGAATGATATCCGATGAGTATTACCGAAGATAATATTATTCAACGTCCACTTGAGGACGTTTTACCAGAAGCATTTTTGGGTTATTCCAAACATGTTATATTGCAACGAGCTGTTCCTGATGTCAGAGACGGGCTTAAACCGGTTCACCGTAGAATTCTGTTTTCCATGGACGGAATCGGGATGCACACGGATAAGCCTTACAGCAAATCAGCTCGCCTGGTAGGGGACTGCATGGGAAAATACCATCCTCATGGTGACTCCTCCATTTATGATTCTGCGGTTCGTATGGCCCAGCCTTGGGCAACAAGATATCCTATGGTGGATGGCCAGGGGAATTTTGGTTCAATCGATGGGGATAATGCTGCAGCTATGCGTTACACGGAAATGAGAATGACGCATTTATCCCAACTGATGACCCAAGATATTGAGAAGAATACAGTTCTTTTCAAAGCAAACTATGACCAACGGCTGAAAGAACCTGTTGTTCTCCCAAGCCCTTTTCCTAACCTCTTAGTTAACGGAGGGTCCGGAATTGCGGTCGGTATGACGTCAAATATGCCTCCCCATAATTTGAGAGAAGTCGTAAATGGTGTGATTCTTCAAATAGATAACCCTCGGATTACGGTCGATGAACTGATGGAAAAGGTGAGTGGCCCAGACTTCCCCACAGGTGGACTGATTATCGGCACCGAGGGTATTGTTAATGCGTATAAAACTGGACGCGGAAAAGTGACAATGCGTGGTAAGGCGATGCTGGAACAGGGCAAAAATTCCAGAACCTTAATCGTGATCTCAGAGATTCCTTATCAAGTGAACAAATCAACGCTGGCAGCCAAGATTGAAACACTGGCAGATCTGGGTAAAATAGAGGGAATAAGCGAAGTCAGGGATGAGTCCGATCGAGAGGGCATCCGACTTGTTGTTGAATGCCGAAAAGATTCCGATCCTCAAAATATTTTACGTCTTATTTATAAACATACCCAGATGGAAGATACCTTTGGCATTATCAACTTAGTCATCACGGCGGAAGGGACTCCCAAGGTCCTGGGGCTTAAAGAGATTAACGCGGCGTTCATCAAACATCGCAGGGTGGTTGTCACAAAACGCACAGAGTTTGATTTAGAGAAGGCTCGTTTAAAGGCCCACATTCTTGAAGGATTAGTCATCGCCATTCATAATCTTGATGAGGTAATTGCTCTTATTCGTGCCAGCAAGACTCCTTCAATCGCCAAGGCCGGACTGATTATCCGTTTTGAGTTGTCTGAAATCCAGGCACAGGCAATCTTAGATATGAGGTTACAAAACTTAACCAACTTTGAACTCGATGGTATTATGAAGGAACATGCCGAGGCCTTAAGAATTATTGCTGAGTTGGAAAGTATCTTGGCGGATGTGAACAAGGTTTACGATATTATTAAGAAGGAACTCAAAGACATTGCCGATAAATACGGGGATGATCGTCGTACGCTCATTCTCCCTGAGGAAATGAGGGATCAGCTTGATCTAAGCTGCTTTGCAGAACCGGAAAGTCACATTGAAGTTATGCGCACAACGAATGGGTTTATTAAAAGAATGCCGCTCCAAATAAAGAAAAATAAAAGATATGCACTGGCCTGTGCTTTCAAGTATGGAGATACTTTAGCGGAGAAAATCACGTGCACCGATAAAGATACGCTTTATTTCTTTACCCATACTGGGAAATTCTACAGTATTAATGCGAAAACCGTTCCTGAAGCTAGGAATAAGGATAGAGGAGGCCCACTTACCAATTTATTCCCGTTGCCTTTAGGGGAGAAAATAGTCGCAACTCTTCCGATCAAAGATGCCGTAGATTCGTTATTCTTCGTATTTGTTACGAAGGATGGACAGGTCATGCGTAGTGCCGTCAGTGATTTTGTAAACGGTCGCACCTCTGAAGCCATAGGGCTTAAAGAGGGTGATAGCGTGGTAAAAGTGTTGTTGGGTGATAACCATGGGGAATTATTCCTCGTTACGCATCAAGGACAAGCTATACGGTACTCTGAAACGGAAATAAACCCAATGGGACGTAAATCGCGCGGTGTCAAAGGGATGGCTTTGGGAAATGAAGATTGGATTGTCGATGCGTTGCTGTTGAACACTTCCCAAAATTCTTTGGGCGATTTAGTTACGGTGACGGAACGAGGCTTCGTGAAACGTACATCCTTTGAAGAATATAAACATCAAGGACGGGCAGGAAAAGGGATTGCCATTGGTAAAGTTGACCCAGTAGGGACTGGCTTTCTTATGGGCGTTACTTGCGGTAGCGATGATGACGTGTTATACGTAATACAGAGTAGTGGCACCGTAACCCAAATTGAGATGAAGGACGTCAGTGCAGAGCCCCGGGCAAAAGTTGGAGCGCAATTGGTGCCTATTATGCTGAACGATTACACGATAAGGATACTATAACGTAGAGCTTTAAGGTGTATGATTATGACCTTTGTAAAATCATCCCATGAAAGGATCGATATGTTTTGCCGAAAGAAAGAGTTGCGGAATGGGATGTAATGAGAGGGATTGCTTTCCTGGCGATCGTTTTGCAGCATTCAATCGGACAGTTTGCGAATAGGAAAGACACCAGCTTATTTGATGCCTATACATTGGCCGGCATTTTACACCTGATCAAGTTTGGGGTACCTGCCTTTGTTATGTTAACGGGAGCAGTACTGGTTTATAATTACTACGGTAAATTGAAATATGAAACGTTTATAAGGAAACGTTTCATAGACATCTTGATTCCATATTTTCTTTGGACAGCTATATATTATATTTATATATTTCCGGCTAAAAGCATTAATATAGAATGGTTAAAAGAAGTAGGACAGCAGGTGCTTGTCCCCACGCAAGGCTATCATTTCTGGTTTATCCTTATGATTTTTCAATTTTATCTTTTGTTTCCCTTGTTTCTTAAAGGGATAACTTGGGCAAAAAATAAAAGAGATCAGAATGATACATGGACACTGGACCCCCTCTTGGTATTTACGGGTCTAGGGTATATGTTCTTAATGTGGGTATCTTACAAGTATCTACCGTATCACGCTTCTAGCTATCCGAGTTTCCTTCAATACTTTATCACCAATAGAAACTCTAATTTTCTCTTTTATTCTTTTTACTTTATCTTCGGAGCAGTGATCGCGATTGAACTTGAACGATGGCGGAAAATTATTAAAGGCTCTTTCCGCTGGAACATGATTTTGGTGATCGTTGCCTACGTGTGGGTTGGATATGAACTTTTCATTGGCACGGGCTATAGCTTGCCAATTAACTTAAACTGGTCTACAACGCTCAAACCGTCCATGTTTATTTTGGTATTCTCTGAACTCATCGCTCTCTATATGATTGGGATGAAAGTCACGCAAAAGAATCATTGGATAAATATATTGACCTCTTGGTTAGGAAAGTATTCCTATGGGGGTTACCTCGTTCATGCGCTTGTATTGGGTGAACTAATAAAATTTATGGATGCTTTTCAGATGATGTATCCTACACTAAACCAGCACTATGTCTTAGTAACCTTTGTGGCATTCGTGATTGTCTCCGCTGTATCCACTTTAACGTGTTTTATGCTCAGTAAGATCCCTTTCGGAAGATACTTAACTGGGCCAACGGGCTCAACGAAAAAACGGATGTAACACGTCTTAACGCCCACCGAAAATCTATAATTTGTAAATTTATAACTGAATAAAGAAGTTACTGAAACAACATAATAAAATAAAGTGGTCTTAAAGTGGGAGGTATTAGAAATGGAGATTTTTGATATTGCGGTGAACGGGTCAGGTTTTGATAAGGAATACAACTTTAACAATTACGCGCTAACTCTCGTGTTTAAAGACAAAAAAGACGAAGACGCAGAAAGAACAGTTAGAGCAAATCTGCGTTACTATCCTACAGAAAAAGAATGGGATCTTAATCCAATCTATTACGAATATACTGAGGTCGAAAAACAAGGTTTAATCGATCAGATAATAGAGAGTGAGAATTTCAAGTCTGCCTTCGAGACGACAATATCCCCATTAGAGGGATAACCTTTTTAACCAATAAGTAAAGAAATAAGGGATAGGAGATTCATTGAGAATGAATCCTATCCCTTATTTGTGCCATTAAAGGGCTAACCCTCGTGTGTTCATCAGTTCATTTCACCGTATAAACTATTTGTTAAACACTTCGGGCAAATCATGTGGCTATGATGACTCAATTGGTTTTCTTGCGGCGCAAAACGCTGATAAGTCGGCGTATCAAAGCATGGAGTTGCCCATTGGCTAATATGGGATGATTCGGTACAGATGGGACATTTAAGGTAGAGTATGGTGCAGCTCATATTATATCCATGAACCCCCTTTATAATTAACATTATATGTAAATAACATCCCACGAAACGAATAAACTATACATGAGGGTTTTCAATCGAATATAACAGTTCAATATGAGTTTTATGGTGAACAACATGTTAACAAGCGGGCGCTTTACACTTGGAGCGCAAGCCTCTGTGAAAGTAGGTCATCGCCAGGTAATTATGCAAAGAGGCATCTCATTTGAGATAGCCTCTTTGCTTTGTTTTGTTGGTTAGTCTCTATTGTAAACATATAAAAAATATATTAATAATTTGTCATAAATAAAGGTAAAGCATCAGTTAATGTCGTATATAATATAGTTGTCTATTTTGTTGTGAAGGAATGATGTTATTCTTGCCAAACCTAAATAAGGATTTGTCTTATGATTCAAAAATAAATACTGCTAATGCCATGAAATATTTAACGTTGGGTTTTCGAAGTCTAATTGCATCTGGACTTATGTGGACGAAAGATGCAGTTTTTTTATTCACGACCTTCGCATTGTTGATTAAGTCCATTCTTTTTTTAGGACTCATCAATAATAATAACGCCACCAGTTTTAATCTTTTTAAAGCTTTCTCAAGTTTTAGTTCTCCACCACCGCTGTCTGTTTATGTCTCCCTAATCTTCATAGTTCTTAGCTTTTCCTTTTTATGTAAGGGCGGAACTCGTTTCTGGTTTCTGGTTAGTAGTAATGCTCTGTTAACGTTACTACTCGTTGCAGACTTGATGTATTACCGAGGCTTCAGTAGTTTTGTATCGCCCTATTTACTGAGTCAAACAAGCAATCTTGATAATCTTTCCAGTAGTGTGATATCGATGCTACGCCCAGTCGATCTCTTGTTTTTTGTAGACCTATTTGTTTTAGTAAGGCTAGGATTCAAGAATAAGAAGTATTACGCTACGGCTAAGAGGAACGTTTATACTCTATTGATTCTTTTATCACTTTCAATTTCGTACGTTTACTATCAACACGTCCAGATGGACCTCAATGGAAAAGGGGAAGAGATGTTATTTAGAGTCTCTTGGTCACCTAATCAGACGATGTCAAACCTTTCACCACTGGGATACCATGCGTTTGACATTTATAACTACTATGAAAATAAAAACACTACAAAACCAACGCCACAAGAGAACAAAGAAATTAAAAGTTGGTTTGCCCAAAACCAAGAGAAGTTGCCCTCAAATCAGTATAAGGGCATGTTTAAAGGAAAAAACCTTCTGATCATCCAGGTGGAGTCACTGGAAAATTTCGTCATTAACCAAAAGGTCAACGGCCAAGTAATTACCCCTAATCTGAATAAACTTCTAGCAAACAGCCTTTACTTTTCTAATTTTTATGAACAAGTCTATAATGGCACTAGTGTGGATGCTGACTTAATGACAAACACCTCGGTCTATCCCGTTCGAACGGGAGCAACCTTTTTCCGCTTTCCTAATAATATCTACAATTCACTGCCAAAGATGCTGCGGGGAGCAGGGTATAATACCTTAGCAATTCATCCGGATAAAGGTTCTTATTGGAACTGGGTACCTGCCCTGACTTCCATAGGCTTTGAAAAGACGATCGACGAATCTCATTTCAATACGGACGAAAAAATTGGGCTGGGAATCAGCGATGGTAGCTATTTTAAGCAAGTAGCGCCCATTATTTCAAGTGAAAAGCAGCCCTTCTACAATTTTATGGTTACCTTAACAAGCCACAATCCCTTTGAACTACCCGATAAATATCGAAAGCTTGCTTTAAGCGACGAATTGAATAAGTCTAAACTGGGTGGTTATTTCCAAAGTATAAACTACACGGACGAACAGATCGGTAGTTTCTTAAGTACGCTCGATAAAAGCGGAGCATTGGATAATACGGTCGTTGTTATCACTGGAGACCATACCGGTGTGCATAAGTACTATAACGATGAAGTCAAACAGGTTCAGCCACAGGAGAAATGGTGGTTGGATGACAGCAAACGGATTCCTCTCATTATCTATCATAAAGGAATGAAAGGACAAAATATTGGAATAACAGGCGGACAAATTGATACTTTGCCAACCGTTGCCTATATAATGGGACTTGATGATAATCTGTATAAAAATACAGCGCTCGGAAGAAACTTATTAAATACCAAAAAGGATTTCGCTGTCTTGGCGAACAAGCAATACGTTGGAGAAGCAGCTAGTAATGATGAACAACAGACACAGGTCAAAGGGATTGATCTGGCTGACCTTATTATTCAGAAGAACTACTTTAAAGAGCAGGGGTATAAGTGAACAATAAAATATTGTATATTTTGAAACAAAGAAGGAACTTGATAATTTTCGACGAATTGAACAAATAATCGACCTCGTTAAGAATGTCAATAATAACTTAGAAATGGTGGCGATTTACATTGATAGAAAAACAGCGTGTGATTCAAGAATATGTTCCAGGCAAACAGGTGACAATGGCTCATATCATCCCGAACCCTCAAGGAGATATTCACGAGCGATTGGGCATAATGACCAAGGGTGCCATTGGAATTATGACGATAACCCCGAGCGAAGCTGCTATTATTGCCGCAGACGCAGCTAGTAAAGCGGGGGACATAGAATTAGGATTTGTAGACCGTTTTACTGGTTCATTGGTCATCACCGGAGATGTTTCCAGTGTCGAAGCAGCCTTACATGCTGCAGTAAATACGTTAGTTAACGTCTTAGGATTCACGTCAGCTGAAGTGACTAGAAGCTGATGCGTAAAATATTGCTCATTGGTGGGATTGGTGCCGGTAAAACATCTCTAAAACAAATGCTTATGAATGAAAATGTTAGCTACAGAAAAACTCAAATGTTAGATTTTTCAGAGCTATTTATTGATTGTCCGGGCGAATATCTTGAAATACCCCGTTTCTACCATGTGTTAATTGATGCAAGTCACCAAGTTTCAGAGGTCTGGGCGCTTCAAGACGCTACAAAACAACGAACCTTCTATCCCCCAAAGTTTGCAAAGGTTTTTAATAAACCAGTGATAGGAATTATAACTAAAGTTGATTTGCCAAATGCCAATGTGGAACAAGCAGTTTCTTATTTGGCCTATGCAGGAATAACAAAACCTGTCTATCCAACGTCAATTGTGAATGAGGAAGGATATGGCCCTTTGCGCATGCGATTGGAGGCGTTTAATGAATTGCAAAACTATTAGGGGGTTATGCAATGCGTACACTAATTTGACCCAAGCTGATGTCGAAATTTTAGAAGCAATGGCTTTGCAAATTCCATATACAGCAGAACTGACAGGGACAGATATCTTCATTGATGCGCCACTAAAAGACTCAGTGGATGCCGTGGTGTTAGCGTGGGCCTATCCTAAGAACCAATCGTTATATGGTCATAGTGTAGTCGGAGAAATAGCCTTTGCCAGTAGTGAGCCTGCGGTTTATCGGACGTTACAGACCGGAAATACTAGTCGAAACGTGCGAGGGGTTAGCCAAGAAGGCATAACCATTGAGCAGACAGTTGTCGCGATTCGAAACGCTGTTGATATCGTGATAGGTACTCTAATTATGGAAAGAGATATTTCAGAAGAATTACGGCAAGAAGAACAAGTGGAGTTTTTGTCTCAAACTGCCGAACGTTTGAGTAACACCTTGATGTATTTGTCAACGACTGGGTCACAGTTTGAAGATTGGGTTGAAAACGGACTGTTCGTTATAAATAAAAATACAACAATAACATATGTTAATAAAAAGGGAGCACAGATGTATCAAGATGTTAATGGATTTGAAGCATCTGGAAATGATTTTCATCTTGAGATGTTCAATTGTACTACTTTAGATGAGCTTTTACTTAACCTTAATAACCCCGTTGAATTTTGTATTCTGTGTAAAAACTATTTATTTCAGGCTTATCCGTTGGTCACATACGGAGAATTAAGCGGTTGTGTTGTATCCTTTCGAGATATTACAGACCTTAGAAAAAAAGAGCAGGAACTTAGTGCGCAAAGTACCGTTATTCGAGAAATCCACCACCGTGTCAAGAATAATCTGCAAAATGTTGCCGCATTGCTTCGCCTTCAAATGCGACGGTCGAATTCAGACATTGTCAAAGCGGAATTCACGGCAAGTATCAACCGAATTATATCGATTGCCATGGTGCATGATGTGTTTGCCTGTCAAAATTCTGATTCAGTTGATTTGTGGGAACTGTGCCATCGTATCCTTAATGGTTTAATAGAAAGCTCCGCTCTATCGGAACAGAGCATTGAGACCCATGTTGAAGGGCATCACCTTATCTTGCCAAGTTCTCAAGCAGTTCCATTGGCCTTAGTCATCAATGAGCTACTGACGAACAGTTTAAAACATGGGGTTCGTTTCGTAGAAAAAGGGATAATAACTTTAAAGATATTAGAGACAAAGGGGAAAATACAAATTTCGGTGAAGGACAATGGACCGGAACCACTTTTGCCCTTTGATCAAGTGCAACAACGTCGTTTAGGTTTGCAAATTGTAGAGTCATTAATTGGAGAACAATTAGGCGGTGAGTTTCAAATGGAACGCATTAAAGGAATGACGTGTGTTACGGTTAACTTTCCAAAACATAATTCGGAGGAAAACTTATGAGCTCACTATCTATTTTAGTTGCAGACGATGAAGCCTTAACTCGTTTGGATATTAAAGAAATGCTACAAGGGGCTGGGCATATTGTCTGTGGTGAAGCAAATAATGGCTTGAAAGCCGTTGAATTAGCCAAATTTCTCGCTCCAGACTTAGCCATTCTTGATGTTATGATGCCGGGCTTAGATGGCCTGGAAACGGCAAAGATACTACATTCCATGAACATACCTGTTTTGTTACTAACCGCGTATAGCCAACCGAAATTTATTAACCGGGCACAAAAAGTCAGTGTGTACGGATATCTTGTCAAACCCATTACAGAGCGAGATCTATTGCCGGCTATCCAAATTGCCTATGCACGTTGGAGAGAGATGCAAGATGTTCGCGCAAAATTAGAAAATACCCAGCTGGAATTGCAAAGTCAAAAAATAATTGCTCGAGCCCGTGCTATCCTAGCAGAACGTGATGGTGTTAGTGATTATGAAGCGCATCAATTACTTATACATCGGGCAATGGATCTTCGCATTACGGTCGTAGAACTTGCAAACAGACTGGTGGATGAGGCAAAGCGTAGAGATATTGAATCAATATAATTTTTATTTAGAAAATTAAAGGAATAAACTAATTAATATCGAATTATATAAATAGAGACTCATATACACCTCTCACTGTCAGCGAAATATGTTTTCACAAAGGAATAGTGGGCAATAAGGCCCTTTATCACATCCCAGATTACTGGGATGTGATAAAGGGCCTTAATTTTTTTGTCCAGAGAATGGAGGGCAGTAGCATAACGCCTTGTTAGGGATGAAGTAATTAACCTTAAAGAACAAAAGGAGGGTTTTTGTGTGACAACTGAATCTAAACACGTAACTCCAGGAACTGATGGAGATCCACATTTATCTAGAGTATTAAAACCCATTCACTTATGGGCTCTTGCTGTCGGCTTAGTCATCTCCGGCAACTATTTTGGTTGGAGCTATGGGTTCGGAGCGGGTGGGCCGATGGGATTAGCACTTGCTTTGATTCCCGTTACGATCTTCTATGTTACGTTTATTTTATCCTACTCGGAGTTAGCTACAGCCATACCCCATGCAGGCGGGCCTTCTGCTTATGCACGTAGAGCAATGGGACCTTTTTGGGGGTATATTAACGGTATCAGTTGTTTAATCGAATTTGTATTCGCCCCGCCTGCCATCGCGTTGGCGGTTGGTGGGTATATTCACTTTATGATTCCACCCGTTCCAACAGTAACGGCAGCGGTTGGTGCATTCTTATTTTTCATCTTCATCAATTACTTAGGAATGAAAACCTCAGCAATGGTGGAATTAGTGTTCACAGTCATTGCCTTAGCTGGTTTAGTTATTTACTGGGTTGCGGCAGCACCTCACTTTTCTATGGCTCGTGTCACGGCAGCGCCGCTTCTTCCTTTCGGCTTGAAAGGGGTCATGGCAGCCGTACCTTTCGCCATCTGGTTCTATCTTGCTATTGAAGGTGGCGCTATGGCTGCTGAAGAAATGGTGGATCCACAGAATGATATTCCAAAAGGTTTCCTAAGCGGTATGGGCACCTTGATGATCATGGGCTTCCTAACCTTGTTCCTGACGGCAGGGATTGCAGATTATAATTTAGTTTCAGCGGTGGACTTTCCGTTGCCCATTGCTTTAGCCCAAGTCTTCGGTGAAAATAGCACAATTGTAATGTTGGTTAATATCATAGGCTTGTTCGGTTTAGTTGCTTCGCTGCATGGGATCATCGTAGGGTATTCGCGTCAGACCTACGCAATGGCTCGAACCGGTTATTTGCCTAAATTCCTCGCGTATGTCGATCCTAAACGGCACACTCCAGTTTGGGCATTGTTAGTTCCCGGACTTGTTGGACTGGGTGTCGTTCTCACGGGTCAGACAGCCATCGTGATTACTATTGCAGTCATTGGGTCTGTTGCTCTGTATATGCTTAGTCTAATCAGTCTGTTTATCCTACACGCCAAAGAACCCAATCTCAAAAGACCCTTTAAAGTTTGGTATCCAGTCGTCCCGGCAATTAGCTTTCTTATCGGCATATTCCTGACGATAAGTGTCATTATTTCAAGTGTACCAGCTTTGAAATGGGCAGCTCTAGTTTATGTCATTGCCATCGCTTACTACTTTATTTGGGGTAACAAGAATATCAGACCATTTGAAGAAGAGTTCGGCGTTCTAGACGAGCTGGATGCCTAAGGAGTCATAATGACAAAAGAGATGACATTAGTCAGTGTGGGAATCGATGTAGGAACTACAACTACGCAATTGGTCATTTCACAACTTACTTTAGTCAATGTAATGCCCGGTAGTCAAATACCCAAAGTAGAGATAAGCCATAAAAGTATTATGTATATGGGGAATGTTCACTTTACTCCGTTTACAGATCGGCAACACGTTGACGGTGCGGCATTACGGGCCATCATCGCCAAAGAATACGAGAAGGCGGGCGTGAAGCCCGAGCAGATCGATACCGGTGCTATTATTATTACCGGAGAAACTGCGAAGAAGGAAAATGCTTCGGAAATCATTCATTCCTTAGCAGAATATGCTGGAGATTTCGTTGTGGCTACAGCCGGACCAGATCTTGAAAGCATGATTGCTGGGAAAGGATCGGGAGCCGAAGCGCTCTCCAAACGCTTACATGCGCGTATCGCTAACATCGATATCGGCGGAGGAACAACGAATATTGCCTATTTCAATCGGGGCAAGTGCATCGGAACGGCGTGTATCAATGTTGGTGGTCGCTTGTTTGAAGTTGATCCATTAACACACCAATTAAATTACATCTCCACTCCGGGCCAAACGGTCATCAATCATTGTTATCCAAACGGCTCCATAGCTCAAAGTGGAGACGAAGTACTAGCAATTCGAAGGTGCCTCAAGGCAATGGTAGAATGTGTCGAACGGGTCATCTTTCATGAACCTCTACTGGCACAAGATAGATCCCTTGTAATGACCAATACGCTTCCGGACGTTCAGCTCGATGGAGTCGTTTTTTCAGGAGGAGTCGCTAAGTATATTTATCTACCTGGGATTAGGGAATGGTGGATCCACGGGGATGTCGGGCCTCTTTTGGCTGAAACGTTCAGGGAAAGCCGGTTATATTCTTCGTTTACCGTACATGAAGGGTCGGAGACGATCCATGCGACGGTGTTAGGCGCTGGAGCGCATACCGTGAATATATCAGGCTCGACCATAACGATCAGTCAGCATTCACTGCCTTTGCGGAATGTTCCGGCAGTTTATCCGGAAATAAGCGCGTCGGGAAGGTTCTCTTGGCTTAAGGCTGCTGAGAATTATAACGACTCCCTCTACCGAACGGTTGCCTTGGTAGTCCCGGCGTTACCCAACACCGACTTTCAAACGATTCTTACGCTTGCAGATACTTTAGCCTATGAACTTCCCCTAATTAAGGGAGAGCCTAAAGTAATCATTGCGCAACAAGATATTGCGAAAGTTCTGGGACAAACTCTGCAGAGACTGCTTCCGTCTGTTCCGCTGGTTTGTTTGGATGGAATCGAACTAGCCCTTGGAGATTTCGTGGATATTGCCAAGCCTTTACCGCATGAAGATGCTGTACCTGTGATTGTCAAAACCTTAGTATTCGCCCGTTAAGGATTATCCAGAGAAGGGATGTGAAACCATGAATCTAAAGACACGCCTTTGTGGCCAAACCTTTATCTTTAAAGATGTCAAAGAGGTTTTGTCGAAAGCAAACGAGATCAAGTCCGGAGATATTCTCGCCGGAATTGCGGCTAACGATGCCGCAGAACGAGTGGCTGCAAAACGAGTTTTGTCAGAATTGACATTGGAAGATTTACGGTTAAACCCTGTCATACCGCTTGAGGATGACGAAGTATCGCGCATTATTGATGCCGATGTCAATGAACCAATTTATCACTCGATCAAAAATTGGTCCGTTGCAGAGTTTCGAGAGTATGTTCTGAAAACAGAGACAACAGGAACCAACCTTCAAAGGATCAGTCGTGGGCTCACTTCGGAAATGATCGCAGCTGGTGCCAAGCTCATGAGTAATTTGGACTTAATTTTAGGCGCTGCTAAAATACAAAATCTGGCCCACTGTAATACAACCATAGGTAAAACAGGCTGCCTAGCTTCTCGGCTCCAGCCCAATCATCCGACCGACGGGGTTGACGGTATTTTGGCGAGCTTGAGAGAGGGACTGTCCTATGGGGTTGGGGACGCGGTCATTGGACTCAATCCTGTCGACGATTCAATGCCAGCAACCATACGCAGCTTGGAAACACTTTATCAGTTTGTTGAGGAGTGGAAGATACCGACCCAGATTTGTGTTCTAGCCCATATTTCCACCCAAATGAAGGCACTGAGAAAAGGGGCTCCCGTCGACTTATTATTCCAATCCATAGCAGGTTCACAAACAGGTAATGAGGCATTTGGAGTTAATAAACAAATTCTGGACGAGGCATATGCACTTGGGTTAAAAGAGGGACGTGCAACAGGGCCAAATATCATGTATTTCGAAACTGGGCAAGGCTCGGAGCTGTCATCTGAGGCGCACCATGGTGCTGACCAAGTGACCTTGGAAGCGCGTTGTTACGGCTTGGCGCGCCACTATAATCCGTTTTTAGTTAATACTGTCGTTGGCTTTATCGGACCGGAATACCTCTATGACACACGTCAAGTGACGCGTGCCGGCCTAGAGGACCATTTTATGGGTAAACTCTCCGGGTTGCCGATGGGGGTCGATGCTTGTTACACCAACCATATGAAGGCGGATCAAAACGATATTGAAAATCTTGCGACTCTTTTAGCAGCGGCAGGCTGCACATATTTCATGGGCATTCCCATGGGCGATGATGTCATGCTGAATTACCAGACGACGAGTTTCCATGACATTGCAACGTTAAGAGAGCTGTTTAACCTTAGACCGATACCTGAGTTTGAGGCATGGGCCGAATCAATGGGGATACTGGCTAACGGCAAGCTGACAGCACGTGCCGGTGATGCTACCATATTCACGAGGTAAGGGGGGAATAAGAAAATGAGCTTAGAAGACAACGTTCGCGCAATTGTGGAAGAGTTGCTTAAAGATATGGAGAAGGGAAAAAATCAGGTTTCTGCCAACTCTTTGTCTCAAACAACTGTACCAATTTTGGACGAATGTCAGATCACGGATTTAGCGGAAATTGACTTGCAGCGTTATTTACAAGTTCCAAATCCCGTTAATAAGGCGCTTTACGAAGAGATGAAGCTCTCTACGCCGGCCCGGATTGGCGTTTGGCGCAGCGGACCCCGTCCTCTGACGGATACGTTACTTCGTTTCCGCGCAGATCATGCGGTAGCGCAAGACTCCGTGCTTGGCGAAGTCCCGGAAGAATTTCCGGCGAAGTACGGTATGGTCTCCGTCCAAAGTCTTTGTCAGTCGAAAGATGAATATCTTACGCGACCGGACTTAGGGAGGAAACTTGATGCAGAAAATTTAGAGGTTCTTAACAAAGGATGTCAAAAAGGAGCCATGGTCCAAATCATTGTTTCCGATGGGCTCTCTAGTAAAGCGGTTGAAGCGAACATCCCTAACCTCCTTCCAGCCTTAACCCAGGGCCTCGAGGGCATGGGAGTGAAACTAGGAACAACGATTTTTGTCCGGCATGGTCGGGTTGCCGCGATGGACATAATCGGCGAAACCCTGAAACCAGAGGTTGCCGTAATTCTAATCGGAGAAAGACCAGGTCTGGGAACCGCTGAAAGCATGAGTGCTTATATCGGATATAATCCAAGACTCGGTATGGTCGAAAGCGAGCGAACTGTGATCAGTAATATCCATAGAGGTGGGACCCCTGCGGCGGAAGCGGGCGCTCATTTATCAAGCTTGATCAAAAAAATCCTTGAGGTCAAGGCATCAGGTATGAAGCTAGAGTAAATGGCTAAATAGAGTAAGTGAAAGGAGACTAACATAATGGCAATAAGAGATGATTTGGTCGCGTTAGGAATGGTAGAGACCCGAGGGATCGTAGGCGCAATCGAGGCCGCCGACGCAATGGTCAAAGCAGCCAA
>Ga0209123_1001333_pt1 | contig 24891 bp, 15 predicted proteins | sample BarGraIncu00431A_FD_184500 | JGI IMG/M metagenome (GOLD analysis project Ga0209123, IMG submission 184500) | Arctic peat soil microbial communities from Barrow, Alaska, USA - Barrow Graham LP Incubations 004-31A (SPAdes) (version 2) | ecosystem: Environmental > Terrestrial > Soil > Wetlands >...
ATTAAATTACGAGAAGTTAAACAATTAAAAGAAACCGCCGTGTGCGAGAGCATGCACGGTGGTGTGAGAGGGCGGGGGAGTAATCCCCCTACCTACTCGATTACAATTAAGAAGATTAGTTATCCGCATCTTGAATAACCACAATTTTTACATGTCAAACAACCTTCTTGATAAACTAAAGCTTTTTGTCCACAAGTGGGACAGGCTTGTTCTTGAATTTGAGTCCCATCGGGTACGTATTTTTTTAATGCTCGTTCCACGCCAACTTTCCATGTATTTATTGATTCGCTATCAAGTTGAAGTCCAGAGACCAATTTAATTACCTGATCGATAGGCATTCCGTAACGTAAAACACCTGATATTAATTTGGCGTAGTTCCAGAATTCCTTATCGAATTTGTGTGAAAGTCCTTCGACAGTCGTTTTATATCCACGTTTATTTACGAACTGAAAATCGTAACGTTTGTTGCCATTTTCATCTGCTGTTTTGATAATCTTTCCTTCGGTAACCGTTTTCGGAAGTAAAATACCTTCTTCATCATCTGCCAATCCGGTAAAGATTTCATATGGTTTGTCATCTTTTAATCCTACAAATGCAATCCATTTATCTTTTGCATTTTGGAATCGTACTATATCACAGTCCAATTCTTTTGGCCGAATTAATTGACCTTCTTCAAAAGGAAAGCAAATTGTTTTTTCATCTTTTTTTCCCTCTTTTTTGTCTTCTACTGCAATTAATACGCCGGCACGTGAACCATCACGATAAACGGTCACTCCTTTACAGCCACATCTCCATGCTTCTTCATATAAATGACCAACTAGTTCTTCGGTTGCATCGGACGGTAAATTTATGGTTACACTAATTGAATGGTCAACCCATTTCTGAATTCTTCCCTGCATTTGCACTTTTTTCAACCAGTCAACATCGTTGGCAGTTGCTTTATAATAGGGAGATCTGGCAACCAAATCTTCTACTTCATCTTTGGTGTATTTTTTAGTTGTAGAAATGTTATTAGCTTCCATCCAGGTTACAAATTTGTGGTGAAATACAACATATTCTTCCCAAGAATCACCATTTTCATCAACAAAATCAATATGAACATTTTTGTCATTGGGATTAACTTTACGTCTTCTAGTATAAACAGGCATAAATACAGGTTCAACACCAGATGTTGTTTGAGTCATGATGCTTGTTGTGCCAGTAGGAGCGATTGTTAAACAAGCTATATTCCGTCGGCCATATTTTATCATTTCAGCATACAATTCAGGTGCTGCTTCGCGCAAACGCTGAATATAAGGGTTGTTTTCTTCGCGTTTTGCATCGTAAACGGTAAATGAACCGCGTTCTTTTGCCATATTTACAGACGAAGAATAAGCTGCGATTGCCACTGCTTTGTGTATTTTTTCAGAAAAATCAGTCGCTTCATCTGTTCCATAACGGAAGCCCAATGCAGCTAGCATATCACCTTCACCGGTTGTTCCAACTCCCGTACGACGGCCTTGGGATGTTTTGGTTTTAATTTTTTCCCAAAGTTGAAATTCAGTACTTTTAATAACATCGTCCTCAGGATCGGTTTGAATTTTTTCAATTATTTTATCAATCTTCTCCATTTCCAAATCAATAATATCATCCATAATACGTTGAGCTATACCAACATGCTTATGAAATAATTCAAAATCAAATAATGCTTGAGAAGTAAATGGATGGTTGATATACGAATATAAATTGATTGCTAAAAGTCGACAACTGTCGTAAGGGCAAAGGGGGATTTCACCACACGGATTGGTTGATACTGTTTTATAACCTAAATCAGCATAACAGTCAGGCACAGATTCACGAATAATGGTATCCCAAAAGAGAATCCCCGGTTCGGCTGATTGCCATGCATTGTGTACAATTTTTTTCCAGATAGAATTGGCATCTACTTCAATTTTATACCAAGGCTCTTTAGATAAAACCGGATATTGTTGAATAAAGGGTTTGTTGTTAATAGCCGCATCCATAAAATCATCGTGTAGTCTGACTGAAACGTTTGCTCCGGTTACTTTGCCCGATTCCATTTTGGCATCAATAAATGCTTCTGAATCTGGATGCTTAATCGACACACTAAGCATTAGCGCTCCACGTCGACCGTCCTGAGCCACTTCGCGTGTTGAGTTAGAATAACGTTCCATAAACGGAACAATTCCTGTGGAAGTCAATGCTGAGTTTTTTACAGGCGAACCTTTGGGGCGAATGTGGGAAAGGTCGTGACCAACTCCACCGCGTCGTTTCATTAATTGTACTTGTTCTTCGTCAAGTTTAATGATAGCTCCATATGAATCCGAATCATTGTCAAATCCTATTACAAAACAATTGGAAAGCGATGCAACCTGAAAATCATTACCGATTCCAGTCATTGGACTGCCTTGAGGAACTATATATTTGAAATCCCGAAATAACTCAAAAAGTTCATCTTCTGATAAAGGATTTGGATATTTCTTTTCAATTCGTGCAATTTCTCTGGCCAACCTGTGATGCATATCGTCAGGAGTTAATTCATACGTATTCCCGTACGAATCCTTCAATGCATATTTAGTAGCCCAAACTTTAGTAGCTAAATCATCACCTTTGAAATACTCAAATGATGCTGCTTTAATTTCTTCTTGTGTAAATGTTTTTGTGTCCACGATAAAAAATTTCTTTTTAGATTATAATGAGTGTTTTATACAAATAAATGTTGCGACAAAATCGAACTACAATGTTAGGCATTTATTTTATAATATCCAATAGTAGAATAGGATTTATTCAAATAAAAATAATAGTTTTCCAAAATAATTTATAATTATCAGCATATCAATAAAATAAAAAAATCATTTTGAGAAAATATTTCCCAAAATGAAAATAGTTCTAAAAGTAAAATTCAGTAAATTTATTTTTATAATATGTAAATCAATAATAATAACATAATAAAATTGACCATTTGATATACATTGTTACGATATTTCACCATTTTCTACCCGAAAAATAGTAGATTCCTGTCCTAATTGTTGAAGAATTAAATCTAAATGTTCCCGATTCGTGTCAGTAATAAATATCTGACCAAACGTATCACCCGAAACCAGTTCTACGATTTTTTTAACCCTATTCGAGTCGAGTTTATCAAAAATATCATCCAATAATAACAAAGGTGATAAATTATGGGTACGTTTTAAAAAATCGAACTGGGCAAGTTTAAGAGAAATGAGATATGTCTTATTTTGACCCTGCGACCCGACTCGCTTAATTGGGTAACCATCCAGAAGCATTTCAAGTTCATCTTTATGGACGCCCTGAGTGGAATATCCAATTAAAAAATCCCTTTCTCGGGTAGAAACCATACTTTCTTTAATATCCCGATCTTCATGTTGCGACTTGTACGAGAGGCTGATTTGTTCATTTCCTCCCGAAATGTACGAATAAAAATTCTGGAAGATTGGAACGAATTCATCGATAAATTTTTTGCGCTGCTCGTGAATGTAGGTTCCGTAAAGTGCCATTTGGTCTTCCCAGATATCCAATACGGAGTCGTCAATTTTAGATTCTGATTTGAGCAATGCATTGCGTTGTTTCAAAGCATTATTGTATTGCAACAGCTGGTTTAAATAGGTTTTATTGTATTGTGATATAACGCCGTCAACAAATTTTCTTCGTTCATCACTACCTTCGGATATCAAAACTGAATCATCTGGTGAAACCAAAACCAATGGTAAAAGCCCGATATGATCAGACAAACGTTCATATTCCTTTTTGTTCCGTTTGAATTGTTTCTTTTGCCGGAGCTTCATTCCGCAATAGATCTCTTCCGTATTTTCACCCAACGAATATTTTCCCTGTAGCAAACAAAATTCAGCACTATGCATAATGTTTTGTGTGTCAATGGAATTCGAATGGCTCTTGCAGAAGGAAAGAAAATAAACTGCATCCAGAATGTTGGTTTTCCCCATACCATTATTACCAATGAAGCAATTGATTTTTGGTGAAAACACCAGTTCCGCTTCACGGATATTTTTGTAATTTAGTATGGAAAGGGAATTTAAACGCATTCAAACAGGTCTTATTGGTTATTGCAAAAGTAAGGTTTATTTGTCCAAAATCAATTAGATTTTACAAGAAGATATCAACAGTATAAAACTTGTAAAAAATATCCCGGAAAATAGTTTTACTGATTTTATTGGTGTAAATTTGTAAGGAAATTTATAATGAAAGTAATTTAATGAAACGTTTTCAAGATTAATGCGTAAGTGTTTGAAAATTACGGTCTTGTTTCCTCTGCTTTTCTTCTACGCCTGCAAATCTGATAAAAAAGAAATAATTCAGGTCGTTACTCAAACAAAAAAGGAAGTAAAAGACAACGCAATTGTTGATTGCAATTACACATTCGAAGGAGCTGTTTACGGGACAAAAGCTCCAAATCAAATCATTAGAGAATTGCAATTGATTGATGTACTGTATTATTCTACTGATGGTAAATTACATAAAGGTCAGATTATTACAAACAAAGTACTTACTGATGAACTCAGGGAGATTTTTGCCTTCATGTTGAAAACAAAGTTTCATGTAGCTCATGTCATTCCGGTGGTGAAATACAATTGGAATGATAATTTGTCAATGCTGGATAATAACAGTTACAGTTTTTGTTACCGGAATGCCAGTTTTTCGAAACATGCTTCTGGCATGGCAATAGATATTAATCCGTATTTTAATCCGGTACACTGGAAGAAAGGTTACGAAAACCGGTTGGATAAACCTATTGGAGCAATTCGGGATACAACAGTAAACGGCACTTTTTACAGTTCGCACCCTGTCGTACAAGAGTTTATCAGGTTGGGATTTATGTGGGGGCATAATTTTAAAGCAAAGTATGACAACCACCATTTTGAAAAGTAATATTTATGTACTAAATTATATGAAAATACTTTCATATTGACATTTTTATTTGTATTTTTGCGACAATTTTTAAAAAATCATACTAATTTAATAATACAATTTACATTACACTCAAAAGATTATGGCTAAGTTAACGAGAGAAGATGCTCTTCTCTACCACTCACAGGGAAAGCCCGGAAAAATCGAGGTAATCCCAACAAAACCTTACAGTTCTCAACGCGATTTATCACTGGCCTATTCACCGGGCGTTGCTGAACCTTGTCTCGAAATAGAAAAAGATCCTGAAACTGCTTACGATTATACTGCAAAAGGTAACCTGGTAGCTGTTATTTCAAACGGAACAGCTGTTCTTGGATTAGGAAATATCGGTGCTTTGGCCGGAAAGCCGGTTATGGAAGGAAAAGGGTTGTTATTCAAGATTTTTGCAGGAATTGATGTTTTTGATATCGAAGTAAATGAAACCGATCCTGAAAAATTTATTCAGGTTGTAAAAGCGATTGCACCAACTTTTGGTGGAATCAATCTGGAAGACATTAAAGCTCCTGAATGTTTCGAAATTGAAGAACGATTGAAAGCAGAACTTGATATTCCATTAATGCATGATGACCAACATGGTACGGCGATTATTTCATCTGCCGGTTTGATAAATGCATTGGAATTGGTTGGAAAGAAAATTGAAGACGTGAAAATCGTTGTAAATGGTGCCGGTGCTGCTGCCAATTCATGTACTAAATTATATATGCTGTTGGGTGCAAAACTTGAAAATATCGTTATGGTTGACTCGAAAGGAGTTATTAATCTACAGCGGACCGATTTAAATTCCCGTAAAAAACCATTTGCAACTTCAAGAACTATAACAACTCTTGCTGAAGCGGTAAAAGATTCAGATGTGTTTTTGGGTTTATCAATTGCCGGAGTATTAACGGTTGATATGGTTCGTTCAATGAATGCAAATCCAATTGTTTTCGCTTTGGCTAATCCAAATCCTGAAATTTCGTATGAAGATGCACTGTCTGCCCGTAAGGATATTATTTTTGCAACAGGTCGTTCAGATCATCCGAACCAAATCAATAATGTATTGGGATTCCCTTATATTTTCCGCGGTGCTTTGGACGTTCGTGCCAAATGTATCAATGAGGAAATGAAAAAAGCTGCCGTTTTGGCCATTGCCGAACTGACTAAAAAACAGGTTCCGGATGTGGTAAATGCAGCATACGGTCTGAAAAGCCTTGGCTTTGGCCGTGATTATATTATTCCAAAACCGCTTGATCCACGTTTGTTGACTATCGTTTCGCCTGCAGTTGCAAAAGCTGCAATCGATTCAGGTGTTGCCCGTAAAATCATTACCGATTGGGAAGGTTATAACGACAAATTGCGTGCATTGATGGGAAGTGATAATAAAATGCTCCGTCACTTCTACGATAAAGCCCGTGAAACTCCAAAACGCGTGGTATTCTCGGAATCGAATCACAAAAACATGCTTAAAGCAGCCGAATCTGCATTTGCAGAAGGAATCTGTTTCCCGATTTTGATTGGAAATGAAGAAAAAATTGCCAACACTGCTGCAGAGAATGATATTGATTTGACCGGTATTGAAATTGTGAACCTTCGTCACGACCGTGAAGAAGCCCGCCGTATTAAATACGCTACCATTCTTTCGGAGAAACGCAGCCGTGAAGGTATGACCTATGACGAAGCGTATGAAAAAATGTATGAACGCAACTATTTCGGTATGATGATGGTGGAAACTGGAGATGCAGATGCGTTAATCACAGGTGTTTATACTAAATATGCTGATTCTATTCAGGCAGCCAAAGATGTTATCGGATTGCGTCCGGGATTGAAATACATGGCTGCGATGCACATTATGAATACCAAAAAAGGAACATTCTTCCTGGCTGATACCTTATTCAACCGTCACCCAACTACTGAAACACTGATTGATATTGCCAAACTTACTCATGATACTGTGAAATTCTTCGCACACGATCCGGTTATGGCTATGCTTTCGTATTCTAACTTCGGTTCGGATAAAACAGGTAGCCCGGCAAGCGTTCACCAGGTAGTTGAAACTTTGCACAAAACATATCCTGAAATGGTTGTGGATGGTGAAATGCAGGTTACATTTGCGTTGAACAAAGATCTTCGCGATAAAAAGTTCCCGTTCTCAAAACTAGCCGGAAAGAATGTAAACACATTAATTTTCCCTAATTTAAGTTCTGCCAACGTTGCATATAAAATGTTGATTGAAATGGGTCTGGCAGAATCAATCGGACCAATCCAAATGGGATTGAACAAACCGATCCATATTCTGGATGTAGAAAGTTCAGTTCGCGATATTGTGAATATGACTGCTATTGCTGTTCTTGATGCAATTGTGGAAGAAAAAATAAGAACCAACAACTTACAACGGATTAATTAATTTACCTAATATTATTTCCCCAAAAGCCTGTCAGTAACTTCGGTTATTGGCAGGTTTTTTTATTTGTAAGCTCAATATTCTTTAATATTGAAAACGAGGTGTTGTACGTACTCCTTAAAACAATTACTAATCATGAAAATGAAATATAAAAAACAGGAGAAAGAAGCGTGCAAAGATGGATGCTTAGAAAATAAAAGCTGCTGAAAAGAAATTACCACTAAAATTAGATGATTAATATAACCGCATTGATTTTTCAATGCGGTTTTGTTTGTTTAGATTAAGAGTTTTATTTCATTTTTTGTCGTAAAATATTTAGATTGAAAGTCGAAAAATTCAATTCAATTCAAATTTCAATTTAACATTATAACAAGGAACTAATATTTTTGTTAAGACCCCTATCAGTATTGAGTTTCACATTGCCAAGAAAACTAATATATCTTTAGAATCTATGATTGTTTTGTTGTTTTTATGATTTTTAGACCAAATTGTAAACATTTATTCACACTTAATTAATGATTATTGTCTGAAATATTAGATGCTTGTTAGAACTTTGTTAGAAGTTTGTTATATAAAGTTAGAAAAAATTAGTATAATATTGCAGCGTCATTCATTTTTTAAAGAATGTATATGAAACGAGTAATAAAAGATGTCGTAAATTTTAAATTTTTAGGACAGCTTCATTAATATTTATAACAGAAAGAACAGAAGTCTGAAGACTTAAAATCTGCGTTTTTAAAATATGATATTCTTGTGATATTCCTGTGAATAACTTGTGATATAAAAAACCTCATTTGTAATTCACTTTATCTATGAATATAATATAAAAGAAAGGATAAAGAGTCGGCTTTATTTAGTCTTCTAAAAATGAATATTTATATATCTATTATGCTTATTTCGAATAGAATAACATTTATGCATATCGAAATAAAATACCCTAATTCATCATAGACCGACAAAAGTAAATCAAATGGAAAAGACATAAAACTGACAACCTAATTGTAAAATATTTTCTTAAAAGCATTTCAAAACCACTTGAAATTAATCACAACTTGTGATAATATTGGTCACAATTTATGACACATTTATTAAAAAATATGCTTTATACTTGCAGCGACAAAAATATCACGCAGTTCTGTTTGACCATAATTAAGACAACCGTTAATGATAAAGAAAATTACCTTGTATTGGCTGCGTGAAGCCGGAGAAATATACGAAAAACATTAGAAAGCAGCTGCAGCTTGCAGGAAATGTCTCACAAAAGTTGAACATTAGCTGCACGTTGCAGGAAATGTCTCACAAAAGTTGAACATTCGCTGCACGCTGCGGGACATGTCTCACATAAATTGAACATTTGCTGCATGCTGCAGGACATGTCTCACAAAAATATGATATTAGCTGCATGCTGCGGGGAATGACTTACAAAAATTGGAAATCAACCGCATGTTGCGGGAAATATAAAATCAATTTATTAACGTTTTATTCAACATCATTATGAAGAAAAATTTTTGGAATTTAAGCGTAGGCGTTATTGCCAACCTGGCTGCACGTGTTATTGAAATTTATGTGAAGCCTCTTTATGCAACACTTGTTGCGAATTTACCGTTTCTGCTAAAACTGACAGAAGCAAACATCACCTATCACGAAGTGGTTGATAAGCCAACCTACAGTCGTAAAGGCAAACAAGTATCGGTAGCAGACTTGCTGCGTGATAACCGTTTTCTGGGATTAAAAAATGCACTTTTAGGGTTAATACAACTGAATGGAATTGCTTATCATCAGGATGCGGTGGATTTGTATGCTGTATTCGAACTGCACGGAGCTGACTTGTATCGGTATTCATACGATGACGAAACAACTCATTTGAATCAACTGATTCTGGATTTGGAAAAACCCGAAAACACTACCCGGTTACAACATCTCAATCTTACCGAAGCTTTTACGCTACTTAAAGCATCGCAAACTGCATTCGTTCAGTTAGTCGGCGGACAAACAGAAGCCGATGCGATACTTCGTGGAATGGAGTCAGCTTCATCGCTTTATAAAAATCTGGCCACCTCGCTGAGTAACTATGTAAACTATGTGGATGCCATGACCGAAATTGATAGCAACTGGACTGACTTATCGCTCGAATTAAACGAAGCACTCAAAGCTGCCAACAACCCCAAACCAATGCCTCCGAAAACGGATACGCCTCCGGCAAAATAAATTGAAAATCAACTTTTCCAAAGTTTGAAAGGTTGGAAAAGTTAGGATGGAGAAAAGAAAAAGGCGGAGTCGGTAATGAAATTGTTTCGAGCAACTTTACCGGCTTCCGCCCCTATCACTCACTTAAAAAAAGAAAGGACAACACAAAACTACAGAATAATCATTGCTGGAAAGCACAACCGTAACTTTATTTATAAATTCTTGACCTGCTTTCGGTCTTTAATAAGAATTATAATTTGGGAGTAAATTTAATTTAAATAAAAAAAATAAATAACAAAATGAAAATTAAACTAACAAAAGCTCTAGTAGCAATATTTTCAATTATTTTTGCATTAACAAGTTGTGATAAAAATGAAGATGGATTAGCTTCAGTAGCAAGTAACAAACAGGATATTTTGACATTTGCAACAGTAGATGAATTCAATTCAACAGTTCAAAAGGTAAATGCAATGAAACCCGAAGAAAGAAGTACTTGGGAAAAATCAAAAGGATTCAAATCATTTGGAACTATTTGCGATGAGTTTTATGCAACAATTGAACCTGATAAATTTAAGAATAAAGTAGAATTTCTGGAATATATAAAATTAAATAGTGATTTCGTTCAAATAATCGAACATTCTGATTCTTCACAATGCTTAGAAACAAGTGAATTTGATAATACATCACGGTATTTGATGAACAAAAACAGAATGTACATTATTGGTAATATGGCCTATAAAAAGTTTAATGAAGGATGTATTGCAACAGCACTGTCTAATATTGCAACTCTTACGACAATAAAGGATTTTAATAGCTTGAAAGCAAATCAAGCCTTTACAGTTTTGTCTGCAACACCAAAAAAAATACGTCAGAAAATTTCCAGTCTTAAAACTAAAAACCAAAACGAAAGTGTTACAACATTGGGAAATGATTATGGAGATTGGGCTCAAGGTTGGGGCTGGAAAGGTTTGTATAGGCTTGAAATATATCTAAGAACATCAAATTCGTATAATATATTATTATTTAATACTTATAGGAATGCAACATGTCAGATTCAAAATTATCTTAAAGGTACCTGGGGCATTTTTTATGGTTGTAATTGTATTACTACATGGGATGTTAGTCTTTACACTTCCGATTCTGCCAACAATCAATATAATTATTTTGACAAACAAAATTCTATCACCGTGATGGCATATAGTGCGCCTTTTCCTGATAGATTTATATGTGGTGGAACAACTACTGTGCAAGCCTTTTTTACAGGATTAGTACACTCAGCACATAATGATGAAAATTGTTCATTATCCCACACGTATTGATTATAGTTGAAATATAAAGGTGCGTTTATTTAAAATAAGCGCACCTTATAAAAAAGTTAGAAAAAATAAATTTTAAACAAACTAATTATTATCATATTCAAATAAATTCCAAAAAATTAATATAATAATTAATAGCTAATTGTTTGCTATGTCAATCTATATTTCCTTAATTGTAAAAATCTTGGACTGTAAAAAAACTAAAACAAATCATGAAACAAGTCTTAATTACCATTTCTAGTTTATTTATCATTCTTTTGAGTGCTTCAGCCCAAAAGGAAATCTATTTTAACACAACAAAACCTGAAGATATTAATGTAAATTCCATGCGAGGGGTTGAAATCGGATCAACATTAATCACCTATTCATTATTTTCCCCTTCATATTATGATAAATCATTCGCGATTCCTTTGTATATGGGTTATTTTGATGAAAAACGAATTGCGCAAAGTTGGACCTTAACCTCGCGGATAGGATTGAGCCATAGTTTCGGTAATCTGTCACATTACATTCTTTTTAAAGATTCAATGCAAATGGGCGACTCCATATATCATTATAATAATACAAGGATTGATCATTATAAATCTGAATATTCGCTTAATTTAGGTATAAGCATTGAGCCGCGTTGGTATTTTGGGTATAAAAAACGATATCAGGTTGGGAAAGCAAATTTAAATACGGGTTGGTTTCTTTCATTACCACTTACGGCAGCCGTAACACTTATAAACACTTACAAAAATATTATATATACTGACAGCTATAAATCTTATTGCACATTTGGGCTTACAGGTGTATTGGGTTATCGTCAAGCTATTTCTAAACATTGGTTTCTAGAAGGTAATTGTCAACTAATAAAAGTCAATTCAGAGATATTTACTCGAAATAATAAAATAAGTATTTCCCAGCCCTGGATTAATCTGCTTCCTGGAATTAGCATTAAAGCCGCTTATACCTTCAAATAATAAACTTATGATATTATTCCTCAAAAAATACCCGGTTTACTTTTTGTTTCTAACCTTACTGATTGGTTGTGCCAATTCTGAAGTAGAAGTTGCGCCGTGGAATAACACTCTTGTTCCGGTGGTATATTCCATCATTACACCCAACGAACCTGTTCAAGTTTATGTAAGCAGAACGTACAACCAAAACATTCCGGCGGTAAAAAATCCCTATCCCGAAGCTAAAGTATTTATGAGCGGACCGGATAGCAAATGGTTTGAACTGACACGTTTATCGGTCGATACAACTATTTTTAAGGATGCTCAAAAGCAACTAATCGTTGAAAAAGGAAAAACCTACTCACTTAAAGTGGAGTTAAGCGATAGAACCGTTCATGCACAAACCACACTTCCGGCAGTGAATGGGGTGATAACCGATGCGACTTGCGAAACTGTAAAGTTATATCCCGATTCGCACGCAGGAGTTTATTTTAATGGAAAAGTAGTAGATGCAAATATCAATGACCTTAAAGTAAATTTTGCGCTGGGTAATAACCCCGATTACACGTATTATTTATCTTCAGAGCTGATTGACGTTTACGAGTATTTAAATATTTCGGGGAGTAGTTTTCATTCCATTAATTTTTTTACACCCAAAGATTCAACTTCTTTCAACCTGAACCTGATAACGGTTGATCCATATTATAAGAAGTATTTAGACGCTCAATACATTTATTTTTTATCGGAAGGTTATTCCAATAATTCTCCAATATTGGCAATATTCAGTTCTTTTGGCGGAGTGCTTCCCCAATTTTCCAATATAGTAAATGGTGTAGGGCTTTTTGGGAATTCAGTTATTGACAAAAAACGTGTATCGATTAAACCTCTGGCACAATAAAAGATGAAAATGAATATTAAAACGCTCCTTTTAGTGTTGCTTTGTGTGATAGATATTAGCACCCTAAATGCACAGGACACTGAAGTTCGGTTTAAAATGCGTGGGAAAATCATTGATGCCCGAACCAAAAAAGGAATACGAAATATCCCAATCAAAGTAATGCCATTCAACCGAGCGGTGGATGCCGACAACAAAGGATCTTTCCTATTTAATATGCCAAAGGGAAATTACTCGTTGGTTGTGGATTATTACCCGTTTGCAAAACAGGAAGTAAAACTTGATTTGCAGTCGGACACCACTATGGTAATTGAACTTCACACCATAGATGGAGTACTTTTTCTGGAAGGAGTAGATGTCGTAAGTTCTAAACCTGCTACTGAAGCACCTGCAAGCATGGAGCAAATTGAAGCCCGTCAGTTTAAAACCCTGCCTGCTATTATCGGCGAACGTGATATTCTGAAAGCATTCAGTCTTACAGCGGGTGTAACGTCCAGCAGCGAAGGAGCAGCCGATATGCAGGTGCGCGGAGGCTTGCACGGGCAAAACCTGTATATGCTGGACGGCATTCCGCTCTATTCCACCGAGCACTTTTTCGGATTGGTTTCGGTTTACAATCCAACCATTATTAAAAGTGCCCGACTCTATAAATCGGATTTTCCGGCAGAATTCGGGGGGAAAATATCGTCGGTAATCAATGTCCAGACCGAAGATGCAAACCTGAGAAAATTCAAGGGTGAAGCCGAAATAGGAATGCTTACTACTAAACTGGCTTTGAATATTCCGCTTGTAAAGGATAAACTGGCATTATCGGTTGCAGGGAGGCTATCCAATTATAGTATTGTTGATATTATCTTACCATTTCTGGCCGCAGATGCAGGCACCCGCATATCGGTTCATTTCGGTGATATTAATGCCAACCTAGTCTGGAAACTATCCGAAAAAGATAAATTAAAACTTACTTTTTTGAGTAATACAGATGGAATACAGAATCAATCTTTATCTAATAACGAGAAAGATATATTCTGGACAAAAAACAATCAACAAAATGTTGGAATAAACTGGTATAAAACCCTTTCGGAAAATTCAGAGAATCACTTACAGGCATACGCCGATATTTATGGTTACGATACAGGTACTTCATCCTTAAAGCTCGAAACGAATCAGAAAATAATATCACAAACCCTGACGGGAATAAACTCGTATGGATTGGTGGATAAATACACATACCATATTTCGGATAAATTAAATCTAAATGCGGGTGTATCGATCAAAACATTCGGATTTTCGCCCTATCAGATAAATGTGAACGATTCAAACGTCAATAACGTGAAAGCAACTGATCAGGTGCGGTTGATTGAAGGAGTTGTTTTTGCTGAAGGCAATTATCAGTTGGCAAAACAACAGCAGCTTACAGTTGGAATGCGGATAAGTTCTATTGGTAATAAGGATAAAACGTTTACCAATCTCGAACCAAGGATTGGTTATCACGGTATTTTTGACAACAATTATTCCATCAGTGCATCCATTGGACGAATGACTCAGCCTATACACAGGGTTGCCAATTCAGGATTGGGTTTCCCCTTCGAAATGTTTTTTCCTTCAACCCCTATACTTAAGCCTGAAAGCTCGTGGAACTTCTCACTGGGTGGTGCGAAAGATTTCGCATGGGGTAACAGCAAATTTTCATTAAAGGTGGATGCGTGGTATAAATCCATGGAAAATATAGTGGATTTTCAGGATGGATATGATGCTTCAAATGCTGTTGCTGCGGCAATGAGTGGATATGTTATTACTAATAATTCAGTTTCCAGTATGGTAGGTAATGTAAGTGATACTGAAAAATTCCTTGCTCAGGGTAGCGGAAAAGCGTATGGTATTGATTTCTCAGCAACATATAATATCCAAAACCTGAGACTAACTGCCGATTATACATTGATGAAGGCTGTAAATCAGTTTGATCAACTTAATAACGACCGTCCTTTTGCAGCTCCAACTGATATTCGGAATTCCCTTTCGCTTACTTCGGAATTAAAACTTTCAGATACGTGGTCGTTCTCAGCTACCTGGCAGTATAATTCAGGAAAACCGATAACTGTTCCGGGTTATATTTTTGTAGATCCTATATCAGTTCCCGGCTTTAGTTATGTTTCAGCAGCCAATTTCCAACGAGTAATAACCGAGCGTAACAATTACCGCACAAAGCCATTCCATAAACTAGATGTTTCATTTAATCACACCTATAAAACTCATAAAAGACACAACGATGCCACTATTTCAATAGGTATTTACAATGTCTATAATCGTGTAAATCCGTTTGTATATTATATTGATGCGGTTCAAAATGCTGATAACACCTATACTCCGGTACTTAAATCGATGTCATTGTTCCCCATCTTACCATCGTTTAGCTGGTCGGTGAAGTTTTAGGAGAGGTTTTTTCAAATCAGTAACCCCTATACTTCCGTGCGATTGCATAGCGTGAGAGTTTACAAGGAAAACCATTAATGCTATACGATAGAATTCATTTGACAGTAGGGGGGAGTAGAGGGTTTCGCGATTTCTAAATTGCGGTAATTTAAACAAAACCGCGATTTGTAAATCGCGAGACCCAAATTATGATCATTTTTGAAGAAGTCAAGACCGCTTCATGATAAACCTAATTATTTCACCACCGTGGCTTCCATGTTTTTAGCACGGATTTGAATATAAATCAACGAGCCGGCTTTGCTGTAGGCAGATTGAACATAGCCCATGCCGATTCCTTTTTTGCTATCTGGCAACATTGTTCCTGAAGTGACTTCACCAATCTTTTCACCAGCTTCGTTCACTATTTCATAACCATGACGAGGAATTCCACGGTCGGTCAGTTCAAAACGAACCAGTTTACGGGTAGTTCCTTCAAGTTTTTGTTTTTCAAGCAACGAACGGTCGATAAAGTTTTTACCCTCCACAAACTTGGTAATCCATCCCAGTCCGGCTTCGATAGGGGAAGTGGTATCATCAATATCGTTTCCGTACAAAGTAAATCCTTTTTCGAGACGCAATGAATCGCGTGCACCCAGTCCGATGGGTTTAATGCCGTATTCAGCACCGGAAGCAAAAAGAGCATTCCATATTTTCTCTCCGGCCTCGGGATAGAAATACAATTCGAAACCTCCTGCACCGGTATAACCGGTGTTCGATAGAATTACATTATCAATACCAGCAAAATCACCCACAGCGAAGCTGTAATACGGAATTTGCGAAAGATCAACCGTAGTGAGCTTTTGCAATAATTCTGTTGCCTTGGGTCCCTGAATGGCTAATTGAGCCATCCAATCCGAAGCATTTTCCAGTTCAGCTTTCTCCGAGTTGTTAGCCACGCACCAGTTCCAGTCTTTTTCAATGTTTGAAGCATTGACCACCAACAGGTATTTTTCCGGTTCGAAATGATAAACCAGCAAATCGTCGACAATACCGCCTTTGCCATTTGGGAAGCAGGCATATTGCGCTTTACTGATTTGAAGCGCAGAAACATCATTCGAAGTCACTTTCTGAAGAAAAGCCAATGCATTCGGGCCTTTTACCCAGAATTCGCCCATGTGCGAAACATCGAAAACACCGACAGCATTACGAACCGTCATGTGTTCGTCGGTGATTCCGCTATATTCGATTGGCATGTTATAACCTGCAAACTCGTGCATTTTTGCGCCAAGTGCAATGTGAATGTTGGTAAATGGTGTAGTTTTCATAGAGCCTCCTCAATCCCCCACAGGGGGAATTATAGTTAGTACTGAATTGTATGTTTTTTGTATTTATATTATCACAGAATAAGTCTTTAAGTCCCCCTGTAGGTGATTTAGGGGGCTTTTTACTTTTGCGCCAACAATTCCACAATCTTCACCACCACCATCATGGCTTTTTCCATGGATTGAACTGGTAGGTATTCGAATCGTCCATGGAAATTGTGGCCTCCGGCAAAGATGTTAGGGCAGGGAAGACTCATGTATGAAAGTCGTGAACCATCAGTTCCTCCGCGAATTGGTTTCACGTTTGGTTTTACGCCAACAGCTTCCATGGCTTCGAATGCCAGATCAACCACATGCATAACGGGCTCAACCATTTCGCGCATATTGTAATATTGATCTTTAATATCTATAGTTGCAGTGCCTTCGCCAAATTCGGCATTGATTTTATTGACTAAATGAATAATTTCTTTTTTGCGACGTTCGAAACGGTCGCGATCATGGTCGCGAATGATATAGCTCAACGTTGATTTCTCCACATTTCCTTCCATATTAGTGAGATGGTAGAAGCCTTCGTAGTCCTGAGTATGTTCAGGTGTTTCCCAGCGTGGCAACATGCCGACAAACTCTTGGGCAATGCGCATAGAGTTTCGCATTTTATGATAGGCATAGCCCGGATGTACATTTAATCCATTAAAGGTTACTTTAGCACCGGCAGCATTGAAGTTTTCATATTCCAGTTCGCCAATTTCGCCGCCATCCATGGTATAAGCCCACTCGGCATTGAATTTCGGCACGTCAAAATGATCGGCACCCTGTCCAATTTCTTCGTCGGGCGTGAAGCCGATTCGAATTTTACCGTGTTTTATTTCGGGATGTGCAATAAGGTATTCCATGGCAGTAACAATTTCGGCAATGCCGGCTTTATCATCAGCTCCGAGTAAGGTAGTACCATCGGTAACCAGAATGTCCTGACCTTTATATTGTAGTATTTCGGGATATTTAGACGTTTCGAAAATGATTCCTTTTTCTTCATTCAGTACAATGTCATTTCCATCGTAGTTAGTCACTAACCGTGTTTTTACATGACGGCCGCTCATATCCGGACTGGTATCCATGTGCGAAATAAAACCGATAGTAGGAATGACTTTATCAGTATTGGCGGGCAATGTAGCTATCACGTAGCCGTTTTTATCAAGATCTACTTCGGTCAAGCCGATATTTTTAAGTTCGTCGACTAAATAATTGGCCAACAATAATTGCCCAGGAGTGCTTGGCGACATGTTGGTGTTTTCGTCGGAAGTGGTGGTAAAACTTACATATTTCAGAAATCGTTCGGTGATGTTCATATTAGTGTGGTTTTTAAAATTACAGCTACAAAATTAGTTCTTTTTTTGCATAAATTTCCAAATCGGGAGAGGTTTTTTCTATACCAAAAAGGCATGAAGCTTTGTATCAATCTTTTCTTATGATGGATTATTTACCGAAGTGTTTTTCGCAATCCAGAATAAAATGGTGAAAGCAGAAATAAAATAAGGAAAAATGCCGTATAACGTGTCAGAAACAGAATGGGAATGGCGGTCGACAGCTATAAATACGGTAATACAGAAAATTATAAGTGCCAGCGAAATGAGAAATCCCGCTACTGAAACTGGAATGAATATCCAACCTGTTTTTTTAAACCAGTTTGTTTTCATTTGAAAGTTGATTTTGAAATTAATAATATAAATCGTTGAAATTCTGAAATGCGAATTTCTTTATTTTTTTTTCTGTCCTCTCGTTTTAGGTTTTCCGTATTTGTTGCGCATTGATTCAGCCCTTCGAACCTTCATATTTACCTTTTTGTTTTTGTCTTTCTTTTCGTGAAATGCCGCACCACCTTCTTCTATTTTTGCAACTTGAACAAGCACGTTTTTCATTTTAACCTGAGGCAATTCATCTTCAGTCAATTCTTTAGAAATTTCTACTTCTTCGGGCAAAGCTGTCATAGGAATTTTACGATTCATTAATGCCTCGATGGCAGCACGCGCTTCTGTATCCGCTTTTGTGATAAAAGTAAGTGCAACACCTTTTTTGTCAGCGCGCCCGGTACGTCCAATCCTGTGCATATAATTTTCAGGAACGTCTGGCACGTCAAAATTTACCACATGCGACACATCCGAAATATCCAGTCCTCGAGCTACAATATCGGTTGCAATCAGTACACGGCAATTTCCTTCTTTAAAATTCCGCATGGTTTCAAACCGGTTGTTTTGGCTTTTATTAGAGTGAATAACGCCAAATTGATCCGATTGTTCAGAAGTTATTTTTTCGTATAAAGCATCAGCCAGTTTCTTTGTTGAGGTGAAAACCAATACTTTTGAAAATTCAGGTTGGTTGTTTAGTAAATATTCCAACATATTTACTTTCGTGTAAAAATTTGGAATTCGAAAACCAACTTGTTTGATTTTTTCAAGCGGCGTGCCAGTTGGAGCAGCTTCTATTTCAATGGGCTCAACAAAAAAATCATGCACTAAATCTTTTAATTCCTCCGAAATGGTAGCCGAAAACATAAGGTTTTGGCGTTTGGTAGGCAATAAATCAATGATACGAACCAGCTGTGGCCTGAAACCCAGATTCAGCATTTCATCTACTTCATCAATAATAAATCGTTTGATTGATTTTAATTTCAGTGTACCATTTAAGGTAAAATCGAGTAAGCGTCCGGGTGTTGCTACCAACACATCAACGCCGTTTAATATTAGTGGTGTTTGTTGAATCATATTTACCCCACCATAAACACCAGCCACCCGAACATGCATATAGGTAGTCAGTTTTTCGACTTGTTCAACAACCTGTGTTACAAGTTCACGGGTTGGAACAACTATAAGAATTTGCGGATGTTTTTCTTTTGTGAATTTCCATTGGCGAAGGCATGGAAGTAAATAAGCAATGGTTTTTCCGGTTCCGGTTTGTGCAATTCCAACAACATCGCGACCGGACATGATAACAGGATATGCTTTTTCCTGAATAGTGGTGGGTGTAACTAGTCCTAAATCGGCTATTGCGTTAAGTAAAGGAGTACTGATATTTAAATCGGAAAAATTCATAGAGCTTTATTATAATGACAAATCGTTTCACAATCAGTTTTTAATTAGCACCCACTATTTCAGATTAAACTCCTTTCGGGGCTACCAACTATAAACTATAATCTAACAACTACCTATTAGGTTTATTTCTATGAAATGACCCTTTTCCTTTTATAAATTTTTTATGACCAAACCTATGTAATTCAGGATTATATTCTGGTGATTCGCCCAGCTCAGCAGGCATGGGGATTTTGTAAATGTCTTTTTCCAGGAAAACCTCAATTTGCTTAAACTTATATTGCTCTTCTTCAGAGACAAATGTTATGGACATTCCTTCGGCACTGGCACGGGCGGTACGTCCAATACGGTGTACGTAATCTTCGGCATCGTGAGGCACATCGTAATTGATTATCAGTGAAATATCATCAATGTCAATTCCGCGTGAAACAATGTCGGTTGCCACTAAAATGTTCACACGGTTATTTTTAAATTCGTGCATTATGTGGTCGCGTTGCGATTGGTCAAGATCGGAATGCATTTCGCCAACCGAAAGTCCCATTTGCCGAAAGGTCTTGAAAAGTTCTTTTACTTTCAGCTTTGAACCGGAGAATATAATTACTTTATTAGGTTCCTGATCAACAAATAAGTGACGTATAATTGCTTGTTTTTGTGCTTCATAACAGATATAAGCAGTTTGCATAATGCTTTCGGGTGGTTTTGAAACAGCAATTTTCACTTCCACAGGATTATTTAAAATAGTTTTTGCCAATAACCTTATTTTGGGAGGCATTGTTGCCGAAAACATGATAGTCTGACGATCTTTTGGCAACCGATTTACCACTTGCATAATATCATCGAAAAAACCCATGTCGAGCATACGGTCAGCTTCGTCGAGAATGAAATATTTTACATAAGAAAAATCAATATCGTAAAGATTGATATGTGAGAGTAGTCGGCCGGGAGTAGCAATTACCACATCTGCTCCTTTTTGAAGTCCCCGTCGTTGTACGTCCCAGGCTTGCGAATCATTTCCACCATAAACTGCCACCGACGAAAAAGAAGTGAAATAGGAGAATCCTTCCATTTGCTGGTCTATTTGCTGAGCCAATTCGCGCGTTGGAGCCATTATAATGGCATTCACTTTGTCTTCTGCATGCGGTTCGGATTGCAAATTATGTAAAAGAGGTAATATAAATGCGGCTGTTTTTCCGGTTCCGGTTTGGGCGCAGGCAATTACATCTCTTTTTTGTAAAATTACAGGGATAGTTTCTGCCTGAACGGGTGTGGCTTCTTTAAAGTTCATTGCTTGCAAGCCGTCCAATACAGCATCGCAAAGTGGAAGTTCGTCAAATCTCATTGATAATATATATTATTCTGCAAAGATACTCATTTTTGAACGAAACTAGTTTGGCTAATTATTCTTGCAGACTTGATCTCACAAAAAAGACCGAATAATCGGTCTTTTTTGTGAGTGAAAATTGTTTTAAATCCATCGAACGTAGCAAAAGTCCTGACGGTGTGGTAAATCTTCGTTTTTGGGGAACATACGAAAACCAAACTTAAATGAACCTGCACTGTTCAATTGATATTCAAGATTGAAAAATAGTTTTGAATTCTCTGTTTTGACTAATTTGAGCTCTTGAACATTAAAAAGTCTATCCACATTATTTTTATCTACTTTCGTTGAAACTAACTCAATGCCAATTCCCTTGTCGTTAATTCCATCAATATCTAAAACAATATCTATGTTATATACTTCTCCAACCTGAGGATTATGAATCATTTTGTCAGGAACATCCATTGATAAAACCTGAATTCTATCCCAACCCGAAGCAATTTTTTCTTTCCATGCGGCAATTTCTTTCGCTTTTGCAAAATTATTTGCTTTCAAAAGTCCCGAACGTTTTGCAAGTTTAGAATAGAACTTGGAGATATAATCGTCTATCATTCTTTTCGTTGTAAAACGCGGTGTAATTTGAGCTATTGAATTTTTAATATATTGAATCCATTCCGGTGAATAACCTTTGGTATTTTTAGCATAATAAAGCGGGACTATTTCATTTTCGAGCATGCTGTAAATTGTGGCAGCATCCAATTGATCCTGATGAACATCATTTTCATACGTTCGTTTATCGGTTAGCGCCCAGCCAGCACCTTTTACATAACCTTCGAGCCACCATCCATCAAGAACAGAGAAGTTTAAAACTCCATTCATTTGTGCTTTTTCGCCCGATGTTCCTGAAGCTTCGAGTGGTCGGGTAGGAGTGTTTAACCAAATATCTACACCGCAAATAAGGCGTTTTGCCAAACGCATATCGTAGTTTTCGAGAAAAATAACTTTTCCAAGAAATTGTGGCATGCGTGAAATTTCAACAATTCGTTTTATTAATCCTTGACCTCCACCATCAGCCGGATGAGCTTTCCCAGTAAAAAGAAACTGAACCGGATGAAGTGGATCATTTACAATTTTTTCCAACCGTTCCAAATCAGTGAAAAGCAAATGAGCACGTTTATAAGTTGCAAATCGACGACCGAAACCGATAATCAATGCATTAGGATTAATTGCTTCTAAAACTGATACAATACGCGATGGATCGCCCTGATTTTTCAACCAGTTTTCGCGAAATTGATCTTTAATATATTCTACCAATTTATTTTTCAGATGCATACGTGTATGCCAGATTTCTTCATCAGGAATTTTATATACACCTTCCCAAATTTTCATGTTGGATTGATCGGCATAAAATGCTTTTGTAAAGTACTTTTCATACACAACTTTCCAATCGGAAGAAGTCCATGTAGGTAAATGTACGCCGTTGGTAACATAACTAACGTGTAGTTCTTCTGGGAAATAACCTTTCCAAATGGGTTGAAACATTTCTTGAGACACTTTACCATGTAACCAGCTTACTCCATTCACCTCCTGACAAGTATTGCAGGCAAAAACGCTCATGCTGAATTTTTCATTGTGATCGCCGGGATGCTCACGACCCATGTCAATAAATTCGTCCCAATTGAGTTGAAGTTTGGAAGGAAATTCACTCATGTATTTTTGGAATAAACTTTCTTCGAAACTGTCATGTCCAGCCGGTACAGGAGTATGAACAGTATATAATGAGCTTGAACGAACAATTTCTAATGCCTCATTGAATGATAGACTCTTATCCGAAATCAAATCAACCAACCGTTGGGCATTAATTAATGCTGCATGACCTTCGTTACAATGATAAACTTCCTTTTCAATTCCAAGTTTTTTCAAAGTTAGAATTCCACCAATTCCAAGCATGATTTCTTGTTTCATACGATTTTCCCAATCGCCACCATAAAGCTGATGAGTAATAGAACGGTCGTATTCACTATTATGATCGTTGTCAGTATCAAGAAGAAATAACGAAATTCTACCAACTGAAACTTTCCAAACATAGGCATACACTGTTCGACCAGGATATGGAACTTCAACTAAAATTGGTTCATCATTGGCATCTTTTATTTGTTTTATAGGAAGATTGTTGAAGTTTTGTGCTTCATATACAGCTATTTGTTGACCATCAACCGATAATGATTGAGTAAAATAACCATATCGGTATAGAAAACCTATTGCAGTCATGTCGATGTTGCAATCGCTTGCCTCCTTCAAATAGTCACCCGCAAGAACTCCCAGACCACCTGAGTAAATTTTCAATACTTCTGTCAATCCGTATTCCATACTGAAATATGCAATTGAGGGTGCTTTGGTATTTTTATCGACGTTTAAATAATTTTTGAAATCCTCATAGACTTTATCTAGTTTTTTAATAAATTCTATGTTTTGTCCCAATGCCACTAATTTGTCATAATCCAAGATATTCAATAAAAGTACCGGATTAGATGATGCTTTTATCCAAGCTTCCCGGTCAATTTGGCGAAAAAGATTTTTAGCATTGCTATCCCAAGTCCACCAGATATTATGAGCAATTTCTTCTAATTTACTTAAACTTGCAGGTAAATTTGATTTTACGTTGATTTCCTTTAAGTTCGTGTCATTTACGTTGTTAACTCTAATTTTCATAAGCTTAAATAATTCATTTATTAACTGATACCAGAAATATATGTGAAAAAGATATTCTCTTTTACAAATTCGAAAGTGCAAAAATAAGCAAAAATAAGCCGACTTTGATGGAAATAAATATAAAAGAATTTATATATCATTCAATCGTTTGCGATATATAATTTCTAACATCCAAAATGTTATTAATGTTTGTTGAAAGTATTATAATCATTTATTTTTGTTTTTTAAAGCAATACTGTAAGCTTTATCATAATATTGGATAAAGTGTTTCCATAGTGCTTTCTCGGCAATTATGGAGGCTTTTTTGCGAATTAATTTAACTTCTTTGTCGTTAAATGAAGCAAATTTATTTATCATTTCAGCAATATGTTCCGCCACAATATATCCATTATAATCTGAACGGTGAATTACTCCAACGCCTTGTTCAATATCGTGAAGTTTATGAGAAACCCATTGACCAAAGCCGGATAAATCAGTCGTAATAGTTGGTACCGAGAAAGCTACACTTTCTAATGGAGTGTAACCCCATGGTTCATAGTACGAAGGAAAAACCGACAAATCCATTCCAATGAGTAAATCATAATAGGATTTGTTGAAAATTCCGTCTGAGCCATTCAGATATGATGGGACAAAAATAATTTTAACTGGTTGCGATTGCTGGTTTGTAAAATGAAACCAATGAATGGCATTCATTATATTATCTGCATAATAATCATGAAGTTCATGAGTTGTAAACCGGTTCCACGATTCAAGTACTGTTTCACTATTATTCAATACCGAGGCTAAATCAGTTCTAAAACCTTTTATATGAGCCGGTACCATTATAAAAACTACTATTTCGCGTTTTAAATCCGGATTAATACTTAATAATTTTAAAGATTCGAGAAAAGTATCGATACCTTTATTCTTATATTCGTATCTTCCCGCAGTATTAACAAATAAAACATTTTCATTCAATTCATATCCTATTAGCTTTTCAGCCACATTTCGCAACACTAACCGGGCTTCTTTTCGTTTTTTTGTAAATTTTCCACCATTTGGCACAAAATCATTTTCAAAACCATTGGGTGTAACAATATCTGGTTTTTTGTCAAGCAATTGTTCACATTCGATGCCGGTTATTTCGCTAACTGTTGTGAAACAGTCAACTATATGAGACGCAATCTTTTCAGTCGAATGCTTTGAAACCATATTTAACTCCTGAGCCATTTGGTCGCCGTTATACTCATTTAAATAATCATACAGCGGTTTGTGGTTGCCGGCAATGGATCTTCCAATAGAAGTGGCATGGGTAGTAAAAACTGTGGCAACTGAAGGAAGATTATTTTTTATATAAAAAGCGCCAAACGTTGTCATCCATTCGTTAAAATGTGCAATTACTTGA
>Ga0209123_1001334_pt1 | contig 24885 bp, 27 predicted proteins | sample BarGraIncu00431A_FD_184500 | JGI IMG/M metagenome (GOLD analysis project Ga0209123, IMG submission 184500) | Arctic peat soil microbial communities from Barrow, Alaska, USA - Barrow Graham LP Incubations 004-31A (SPAdes) (version 2) | ecosystem: Environmental > Terrestrial > Soil > Wetlands >...
GTTGACATCTCCCAGCCCGAAAGTAATTCTGCACAAGGATCGGTGCCCGGGACGGGCGTCGTTATTGGGGGAACCCAAGAAACCCCCGCTTAAACGCTGCGAAGCGCTAAGCGGTGGGAGAGTTCATGACCTTGCCTCTTGCCTCTCGGAACGGTCATGCGAGCGGCCAGCCGTAACCTTCAATTTAGACTATCACGCGCCTGCAATTCTGCAAGTGATTTCCAGGCGATTCATTCGGCAAAATTCAACTGCATGTTTTTTTGCTCGAAATGCCGCCACCAAATCATCTGGGGCTACACAACAGACTTCGGTGAAGTCCCAATGTTGGTCAACTCTAACCTTGGTTTTCGCAGGTACAACCTTGGCGATTTCACCAGTCCATCGCCGCGATACTCCTTTTGGCATCTTCATTGTGCGCATTGTTTTCCTTGATTATTGGGCTGCGGTTTGATGTGAATGTTTATTCAGAAGATCGAACGCGACGTTGATATTGGTTTCAAGATACAGCTCCAGTTCGCGCAGAGACTCAACTCGTTCTTGAGGCGCACCACTTATGCTTGCCAAGCCAGGGAAAGCACTTACGACATCAGGGCCGATGTAGTGGCCGTCGTCATCCATAGGTTGCACAGTGAGCCCGTGAACGAATCCAATGATCATGCCCGTCATCTTGAATCCAACCGGAATGTGGATGGGTTCCCGTTTATGTTTCCGGTCCCATTCCGCCCAAACGGAAATATCCTCTTCTGAAATCTCGCCAAAATTTCCATTCAATTGAATCTCAGCAATGGCATCGCCGCGATCGTCGATTTCAAACATCCCATCACGAAGTTTGGTAACTACGCCGCCAACGCAACTGCTTTCCATGGTATCCATATAGGTTTCATTTCACGCCGTAGCAGCATTGCGGCTAATGACTTTGCACTTGATGTCGCCACCAAATGCCACGGCCTTACCAGATTTTGATTGAATGGCCCGTGCAGCAAGCGCTTGCGCCACCTCTTCGATCTTGATTTCAATCTCGACAGAAAAATGCTCCTGAGTGCGCGGCATGGTGAACTCTCTGATGAATTTCATAACGGTGTTTTCCTTTAGTGTTGGCCGTCTTCAAACCAGGCTACCAGGCGCGCAATCCAGCGCCACCGGTATGGACCATGTGTTTGTGTGGCAAAGCCCCAATCAACTTTGGTAACCCAACCTGTTGGAACGGACTCAACGTGTGCAGCGGACATCATGATGCTTTGGTTTCCTTTTAGTTTTTTGCCGTTGAATTTTCAAGATCGAAAATACGCTTTCTCGCCTCAACCAAATCGTGAATCAGCTCATGCCGGTGGCGAACACCAACGTCGGCGGACAATTGGCCACGACGCACCAGGTTACCAGTCGCCACTGTCGTGATAGCCACTGCAAGTGCTAGCGCATCGTCTGACGTGATCCAACTACCTTCCACACCACCATACCCGACCCACACCAGGTCATCGTGAGGACGTAGGCCGGTGGATGTTGCATCTACCACGCGGAAACCATCAACCTCTACGAGCTGGTGTTCCACGTATCCGTATTCATCCTTGGACATGTCGGTTTCCTTTGGAATCAAGCAAAAAAGAGTTGGCTGAAGAATGAAGCTTATAGGTATGATTCTCCCATTTTCTCTCCTATGGGCGCCGGGGTGCAGACCTCGGAGGTGGAACCCCAGACGCCACCTTGACGTCAACCAGTTCATTTTTCATATTTGTATTTTCGGTTTGTGCTATTTTCCGTGAAGCCACCCAAAGCGCTTCCGCAAATTTGGCCACAGCCGGATTATTGATCTTCCCACTGTCTTCCAACGATTTAACGGCAACGGACAAGGCCTGAGCCGGGCTACTCGGTGATGCCTTGTTGGCTGCGTTGCATGCACGCTCAGCGGCATCCTCCAATAAATCACATACAACGCGATCACGCGGATTCACCGTAAACTGGACAACATCGTCAGCATCAGGCGATTCACCAGCCTGGTAGGCCTCTTTTGTGGTGACGAATACACCAATGAATGCCGGGGTCGCGTTGTCGGCGAAGTGATAGTCGATGCGGATTTCGTTTTTCAATTCCAACTCCTTCTCCTTAGCCGCGAGGCCGCTTGTGATGTGTGCGCGCCACATCGGGCGGTGACGTGTTATCGCAAAACTGTTGTCCAGCGTAGCGATAGTTTCAAACTGGCCCTTGGCGTTTTTGATCGCAACACGCACTGTGAATGTTGTGCTGCGTGCTTGTTTTGTGGCTAAACGCTTTGCCCCATCTAAGCTGGTTGCGTTGGACTTAACCCAAAGGCTTGGGTCAGTTACCGTTTTGAAGCATTCTGTTGCTGCTACGAAGTAGGTTGGGTTTGTCATTTTCCTTCAAGCCAAAGCCTGTCCATGTTGCGAAGTGCACCGGCCCAAAAGGACGACTGGAGCCCATCCGAGTTGGTTAGATTGCTTGCCATGATGTGATTGAATCTTGATCACGATACGCAATTTACGCTGCTCTGTTCATTTCTGGCCACCACTTGAACCAAAGTCCAAGTTATGGTCCTTAGCTGCAGAGCGGCCCATGTTAATGGTGATCGTCAAGCATGTGTGGTGAGTATATCACATTCACTATTATTAGTCAACATTTATTCCATCAAGAAACCAAGATTTAACCGGCGAAATCTATGCTCAATGACTACGTTCTCCGAAGTCAGATTGCAGCCAGCGCCAGCTATGACATCTTCTCCAGCCCGTCTGAAATTAGCCTTCTGACTAATGTAGGCAATTCTCACATCACCATAAAACAGAAAACTCAAGTTAACACTTGACAAACCAAAGTGTAGGAGATATACTCAAAACCTTAGGTGACGACAGTCGAGCGCCCAAGTCACCGGATTTTCAACCGCAGCCCCAGTAGGCCTTATTCACATTAACAAGGACGCGTTTTTCAAAAAAACCAGAACCCGTAATGATTGCCTATACCGCCGCCCATTTCAAAGAAAGCTGCCGATTACCGTTTTATTAGTTAACTTAACTTTGACAATGGAGAATCCGTGCGTAATTCAACACCCATCAACAATCCTGTAACCGACCCTTACAGCCTCGTTTCGTATCCTAACGGCTCCAGCAAAAGCGAGTGCAATGAGTACTCGAGCATGGAAGACCTCGCAATCGCCGCATACCGCGCGTCCTGGGACTATCGCCGATACCCCGACATCCCCGCAATCATCCTCAAAGCCCTTACGCCAACCGGTGATGAACTCAACGTCATCGAGCTTGCTACCTGGGGTCGCCGCATCCTTCGTAGTCGCTTTCCGCTGAAAGGCTACACCCGGCGCCGCGGTCCCGTTCCGGGCATCGGTAAATGGAGAGGCGGCCAAAACTTTCGGCGAATCCACACCACGGCCGAACGGCGCCAGGCAGTCCTGATCGTTTGCGAAGACGGGGAGGTTGCCCCTCGTGCATCCAGAAATTGTCACGCACTCCAGAATTTCTGGGATGACACGATGCGCACTCGTGATCGTTCCTGGAAGAGCCAATCCAAAGGCGCTAAGGCTTGGATCCGGTAACCAAGCGATTCAGAGTTGATGTTACCTTGACGGATAGTAGTGTATGTGATATCCTTTGAAAGTTAAGCTAACTTTGAACCTTCACTAAGGATTCCCATGCGTCTCATCACAATTTCGTTAATTCTTGGTCTCACTGTCGGCGCCGCAATTGCGGATGACACGTGTTTCAAAAACCAAGCGCAACGTGATAAGGCGGTACGCGCGTGGGATGACACTTTGCGGCAGGAGTCTGAACAACAGCAGCAGTATGCGCAACGACAGCGCGGGGGTGATTTCTTTGGTCAACTTAAAGACGCCGTTAGGCAGCAAAATAGACAGCAAACTTCCCCTCTGAACCCCGTCAATATTCAAGACTGCGCTCAAACACCTGACATTGATGACGGCAATGCCATGAGTCAATACACACTCGGTAAGGAGTATTTGGATTCAAAGGAGTTTCCGAAGGCTTTGAAGTGGCTATTGTTGTCAGCAAATCAGAAAAATGCCGATGCCCAGTACGAACTTGGAAACATGTATTTTCAAGGTTTAGGCGTAGCTAAGAATCAGAAGACAGGTACAAATTGGCATCGGAAGTCCGCAGGTCAAGGGCATTCACTAGCACAGCAAACGCTTGGTTTGACGTATCAATTCGGCGCATCTGTATCCGTCAATCATGTTGCAGCTTACGCCCTGTATCAGTTTTCAGAATTAGGTGGTAACGCGCTCGCACAGAAACTTCGCTCAGGTCTTTCTGCGTCGATGTCGCCTCAAGAAATTGAATCCGCCGACGGTTTGGTTGTTGAGATGTCAAAACCAGGCAATTTCTTGAAATCGCTTGATAAATATATCAGCCGATCTGCCAAGGCCAAGAGATAAGACTCTGCCTACCGTAGTCACTTTTGTAAAACAAATAATAGAACAATAGTTCAAATCCAGCTCGTGCGGTTAAGCGTGTCAAGCCATTCATCCGTTCATTGAATTCAATTTACTTTACCACCATGCGATCAATTAATTTCTTTCTAGCCACGCTCCTACTGACTCTTTCCTGCGGTTACGCCCTTGCAGGTTCAAACTGCGAGAACGTATCTTTTGTGTGTCCTGGTCCGATGTGTCAAGCAACGCAAATGATGTGCAATAGTGAGCGAGAGGCCGAGGGCAATGCGCAACGGTACCGAAATGATCAACTCCAAAGACAGAGGCAAACACAACAGCAAGGTTCCAACGATTTTGCAAATAAGGTTTACATTGAAATGGCAAGGCCTCTGGCTCTGAAAGCCTTCAATGAAATGCCGACTTGTTTTCACTCTCAGCAAGAACGCAAGCTTGGGGAAAAAAGTTGGAAGCTTATTTCTGAATATTCGGATGCCATTCGTGATATGGCTTCTGCGCAGAAACCAGATCGTCTTGACATCAAGGCTAAGAATCCACAATTTATCTCAGATTGCCAGCCTCCCACACCAGCAGAGATCGCGGCAGACCACTTGAAATCAGTCTATGCAGAGGTTGAAGCGATGCCAAAATGCTTTAACGACGATGAAATGCGAATCCATGCGGCCGTTTCTTGGAATGAATACTCAATTGATCAAATCAAGAACTCCAAAGGAGATAACGCAAGGAAACGTTCTTCCAAGCAATTGAATGCATCAGCAAAGAATCCAAAAAACATTGAGATCTGCCTGGCATCCTCTACTGAAATGCAAAGAAAGCTCGACAGGACCAATTAGCCGTCCTGGTCTAAATTGAATTCTGAGAAATAACGTGGGAAACGAACCGTCCAAACGTTAAATCCGCTAAAAACTAAAGCGTAGAATCAGAAGTATTCTTATTTACTTAACTAAAGAAACAATGAGTACTCTTGATGTTTGGGCAATGCTGAAACGCGACTTAGTTCGCCTTCATATGACGCAACGCGCTCTGGTTGATATGCTGACGACAGAGGGAGGAAAGCCGATGACTGAACAAGGGCTCAGTAGCTGGAAGCGCACGGGAAAGGTCCCGATGTCCCGCCGCAAGAGACTCATTAAGGTTCTTGGGCCTGACAGCGAGGTGGCGAAGTACTACGCTTCGAACAGCGCCACCGCAAGTGACGTCGAAACAGAGCCCCGATCTGTTCGGTCAACCGCGAATCGTATGGCACAACTTAGGCCACTGCATCAAGCAACCCTTGAGGCCCTGAGAAACCTCCTTGTTGCCGAGAAACTACCTGACGCGGAGTGCGCCTTATTGCTATCGAAGTGGATTAAAGACTTAGGGGCATCTCGCAGTGACTCGATTACTGCCTAAAGTCATATTTCATGGACACCCTCTGCCCTCATTGCAACCAACCAGAAGTTGCCGAGATCTTTGAAGTTTACGCAGACAGAAATTTCCAGATCGAGACCTGCTGCGAAGGCATGCACGAAGCCGTAAATGACTTCCTGTCCGATAACCCTAAGGCAGCCGGCGCCTGGTTGTCAGGACTCTCCGGCGGCATTCTGGGGCAACTCCACGGGCCCGGAGTTCGCCGCATCATTCCCAATGAGTCCGGGGATGGTCAGCTCGTCATCGACTGGAACCTGTCGGTGACACCGGTTGCCCAGAAGGTTGCCAAAGAATTCGTACGGACTCATCACAGGCACTGCCCGCCGCCGGCCGGATGGCGCTTTGGCACCGGTGTGAGCAATGGCCCGGGCCCAGAGGGTCTCATCGGCGTTGTTATGGTTGGCCGCCCAGTGGCCAGGGCCCTGAATCAGAGCACAGTAGTCGAGGTCAACCGCTTATGCATCCGGGATGACATATCTCCCGGGCTCGTCTGGAACGGATGTTCTCTGCTTTATGGATGGGCATCACGCCAAGCCAGGAAGCGTGGGATGGGCAAGATCATCACGTATACATTGGAATCCGAAGACGGCACCTCTTTGCGCGCGGCCGGATGGATTCCGGAATCGAAGACAAAGGGCGGCAGCTGGAACTGCGCCAGTCGCCCGAGAACGGACAAGACGTCCACTGAGCCCAAAGTCAGGTGGGCGCCGGCCTGGTGCTCCTGTGTAGCCTAAGTCGTATGCGATCGTGACCGGCAGTTCAATCGCACGTCCCCGGGCCATTCATAACGCTACCGCGGCGAATGCGCTGGGGCCATGATTGTGTGTGATGTCTCTCATGATCCACCGGCGACTGCTTTACGGCGCCATGGATATCTGTTGTAGTGATGTATTCGAATTGGCTCTCACCAGTTATTGACATTTTTCTACGAAAGTGATATACTGTACACCTCGATTGGATCGTGATTTGTAGTCAGACCATTCTGATTACTCAATGCATGTTCACGACTTCATAAAGTTGAGCTTCCACATGAATACAAATTTAACGGTTGATCGTCTGCACGAATTGCTTGACCTGAAAGATGAGCAGCTGCAAAAAGAGCAGACCAGAAACGACGAACTTGATCGTCAGATGCGTTTTGGTGTCGACTGGATGTTTCACCGCCACATGTCGGCCAAGCGTGACTCACTGCCATTCCCGCGTATCGAGATGCACGTCACTGAAAACAGCGACCGCTACCAAGAGATTCAAATCACCTTGGTCTTGCCTCAACGGGATTCAACCCTGACACGTGTACCGCTGTCGTACAGCAAGTGCAGCGGAGGCTCGCTTGATTTCGAATCTTTCCCCACCACCGGGGACCTCTCGAACAAAAACATTGGTGACCTGCCGGGACTTATCCATGACGCATGCTTTTTCATGGAGAAGACTGGCATACCGGCTTATGTGGTTCTTGATGAAACTCGAAAATACAAAGTCGCATCATTGAAGCCATTGAAGTTAACCGCCGTCGAGTGAATAATCAGCACGGGTAGCATCGACAAGACGTCCACCGAGCCCAAAGTCAGGTGGGCGCCGGCCTGGTGCTCTGGTGTTGCCTAGGTCAATATCCGAAGATCCCACAATGGATTCCTCTGCGATGGCACCAGAAGTCCAGTGTCTTATCGCACGACAAAACCCAAAGAAAGAAAAAACATGAGAATCAATTCTGAACTCGCATTCATTCGTTTGAACACTCGGAATTCACTGCCTGATGCTTTTGATTTGGCAACCCGGTTTTTGTCGGTAGAACAGATAAATGAAAAAGATGTTTCTTTTGAATTCTCGAAGATTTTATTCGTAGCAGTCTCGTTGATAGTTGCGTCGGAGAAAGTAAACGCTACATTTAAGGATATGCTGGATTATCTTGTCGATCCTGCATGGGACGCAACAAAGCAAATGTTGTGTCACCCATTTAATCGAATGTCTGAATTTGTTGGAGATATTCAAAATGAATGTGAACCGACAGTTTTCGATTGGGCGTATAGATTTCAAAAAACAATAAGCGATCTCCAGACAGAGAGGCAAGCGATTGACTTGGTCAATAAATGCCACTGTCATTGGACAATTGCCTTAGAGGAGCATAACAAGAGCTGCAATGAGAAGTTGAAAGGTCAGAATAGTTCGATGGATAAGCTTGATGCGATGATCGGACTTGCCAGCGTGAAAGCTGCTGTTCGTGATCTCGTAATGCTGGCCAATTACGATGCCAGGCGCAAAGAAGAAGGCTTACCTTCGCATGACGCGGGCTCCTTGCACCTGGTGTTTACGGGAAATCCTGGAACTGGGAAAACAGTTGTTGCAAAGCTGATTGCTGAGATTTATGCAGAAAATAAATTGTTGAAGAAAGGGCATTTAATTGAAGCAACACGCTCTGATTTAGTCGGTGGGTATATCGGCCAAACCGCAATAAAAACAACTGAACTAATAAATAGCGCCTTGGATGGTGTGTTGTTTATAGATGAGGCTTACACGCTTTTGCAAGGTCTTCACAACGAATATGGTCAAGAAGCGATTGATACCTTAATTACGAATTTGGAAAACCAAAGAAATCGCTTTGCAGTGATTGTGGCCGGATATCCAGATGACATGAAAACCTTTATTGCTGCCAATGCCGGCCTTAAATCTAGATTTCCTATCATAATTAATTTCGATGACTATAACGCTGATGAACTATTTCAAATACTGCAAAAGTTTTTATCGGATAATGAATATTATTTCGATAGTCATGTAGACGTGATCTTGCGGGAAAGGATGAATCAAATGTACCTTCAACGCGATAAGACTTTTGCTAATGCTCGTGACGTAAGGAATTTCTTTTTTAAACTTTTAAAAAACCATGCTAAGCGACTTCATAGCATGCCTAGAGGAGTAGATTTACAGAGAATTTTGCTAGAAGATATCCCTAATGCTTAGAACTCCTTGTCTGGCATAGCTCAAGACCAGCTCTGCCGCATCAGCACAACAATGGAATCAACATGAATCACCGCTACGCCCTCGTCAATCGTCCCGCCGGCATCGGATGTGTACCCCGCGGCCTCATGTTCACCCTGGAGCCCCGGCCCGGCGCCGGCATGCCCCATCATGACCGGGCCCGGCATGGCATTCTGGTGTCGGAGCGTGAACTGACGCCGGATGAACTGCGAAGCTTTGAGCTCGCACGCATCGTCGACGGAGAGCAAATCGGCGTCATGGCGAAGGCCATTGCAGCTGGGCCCATGCACCGGTATGCCACCGAGTACGTGCGGGCCCATGAAAAGAATCCGGAGATATTCAATGACGCTGTCATGAATGCGATCGACAAGCTCGAGCCCGGAGTTATGCAGTCGATCGGTGACATGGATGCGCTGACCGCCGGCGTCCTGGAGCTGCTTATTGAGGATGCGAAGCAAAAGAAAGCGTCAACGGCAGACCAACCGGCGCCACAAACTGCCAGTCCACGGCCGCATGGGTGAATACGGTGCCGCGGGGCCATAACTTCGGGCTCGAATAAGTCGCCGGTTTCATTTGCCGACGTCAGCGGCATAAGGTCAGCCGCATAATGTTGGATCCATTAGATCCAACTTGTGCACCCAGAATGCCTTGTCGATCCAGTGTACGGTGGATATACTGTATGCGATGGACAATGAGCATTCAAAGCAACCAAATAAAGTAGTCCATGCCAATGGTGATTTCGAGTTTAAGACTACGGGCTTGGATCGGGTGAATGCTCACATCCAGATATTTAGTCATCTCGATCCAAATGGCTCAATATACGGCGCCATGGATCCCAAGAAAGAAAAGGACCAGGAAATTGCCAAAATTATGGCTTCGGATCCATCTTTGTTTTTGGACCGCATCCCGGACCACAGCCCGTCACCGTGCAATACCAACCTCGCAGATAATTCACGGATTCATGCTGATCATATTTGGATGAAGTATTCAAAATGGTACGGAAACTGGTTGACCAGATTCTTGACACCCAATTCTGACTTCACGCATACGATCCGAATCGCCCTCGAATCCGGAATTCACCCCGATGACGAATCTGTGTGGCCGGCAAAAAGACTCCTTGGCACCGTTGAATGGCTCACGGACCCAAAAAGGCTTGCGACCGCCCTAAGCTTCGGTGCCAGTCCCAACCGCAACTCCGGTGACTGGAAAGATTCATATCTACGCACGGTACTCAAAGTCATCCAGGCAAACATTGGCGGATCCAGAACTGCAAAAAATGATTCAAAAATCATAGACGCCCTTGATTGCGCAATCCTTTTGATTAACGCTGGAGCCACTGAATTTGATGCACCGAAAGCGATCTTTGCTGGCGCTGGAAAAACACATGATTTCTGGGAAGTCCAATCCGCCCTCACGTTCATGCTAAACACCGGAGGGACTCCGTGCGGCGTCGAGATGAAGCAAAAGTACCGTGAAGTGATTGGTTGCATGCAGCGTGCCGGCGTCGATCTGGACGCCCGAGACGGCGTTGAAATACGGCCGCCGGTCATTTACGCACTGCGAAGCCTCAATATCAACGTCGCCTGTGAACTCATTCGGCTCGGCTGCAATATTTCCGATGACTTTCTCTTGCGGCCTGAAAATAGCAAAGGTGGCGTTATCAAATCCATTCTGACCGAAGCCAACGAAGCCGGTGGAGAATATTTCGAGATCAAGATTGTTGAAGCCATTATGGAACGACAGATTCATGTAGCCACAAAGGATTCAATCAGGACGCCTGGTCCGATTGCAGCCCGGCGCAGGATTGGAGTTTGAGCTAATGAACATCAGCCAACCAGGTCAAGTCGTTCAAACCAATGGCGCGCTTGAGTTCAAACTTCAAGGCGTGGATCGAGCGAATGCCCATATCCGTATCCTCGAATGCCTCGACACTTCATTTGGCATACAACCCACCAATGAGGAACGTGATCTGAAGATTTCAGAAATCATGGTCAAGGATCCATCTTTGATTCTGAGTCGCATTCCAAGTGAATTCCCGTTACCCCGGCACAATTTAGCGTCTACGGATGAATCATGGTGTTTTCTCACCGATATATGGGGCGCCTATTCAGAGCGGTATGGAAACTGGTTGACCAGGTTCTTGAGACCAAATTCTGACTTCACGAATACGATCCGAGTCGCCCTTGAATCCGGCATGCACCCAGACGACGAATCTGTTTGGCCGGAAAAACGACTCCTTGGTAACGTTGAATGGCTCACGGATCCAAAAAGGCTTGCAATCGCCCTAAGTTTTGGAGCCAGTCCAAATCGCAACTCTGGTGACTGGAAAGATTCGTACTTACGAACGGTGCTAAAAGTAATCCAGTCATACACTGGGGGCTCCAGGTCTGCAAAAAGTGACTCCAAAATCATGGACGCCCTTGATTGTGCAGTCCTCCTGCTTAAGGCTGGTACCACTGAAATTGATGCGCCGAAATCGGTTGTTGCTGGCGCTTGCAAAACGCAAGATATCTGGGAGAGTCAATCCGTACTCACATACCTCCTCAGCACTGGATCCACTCTTTACGACGCTGAGATGAAACAAAAGTACCGTGATGTCGTAGGGTGCCTGAAGCGTGCTGGCGTCGATTTGGACGCCCGGGTCGGTAGTGAAATCGTGCCACTGGTCATCTATGCACTACGTTGCAGCAATCTCAACGTCGCCTGTGAGCTCATTCGGCAAGGATGCAACACGTCAGACGATTTTCTTCTGCGTCCAGAAAACAGCAAGGGCGGCGTCATCAAATCCATCCTGAATGAGGCCGACGGAGCTGGTGGCGAATATTTCGAGACCTATATTGTCAAAGCCATGATGGAGAGGCAGATTCATGTAACCACAAAGGATTCAATCAAGACGCCTGGTCCGATTGTTCACCGACGCCGTATGAGTGTTTAATTTCATGGCCACTCCAAAAGACATCACTTGGTCCCGACTTCCAGACAAACACCTGAAAACATTAGGTGCGAAGGATTCAGTTCGATTGGCCAATGGCGCCATTACGGAGCATTTACGAAACCTCGGCATCAACAATCCATGGGCTTTGGTTATCTCGGATACCGCCGTTATTTGCCCTGAAGGTTCAAATGGCATCGTAACGCATACTGAGTCCAGATCCCAACACGCGCGTGTTGCGTTCAACGAAGACGACAAAAACTACTGTGTCGCCGATCGGGTAACCTGCGCGCTAGCCATTCTGGGCTCTCGTGGGGAGTGTCCGACCGACGCCGAGTTGGAAACCCTGCGCAAAGCGCAATTCGTGTTATCGGAGATGCTTTTGCTCCATCCGGTGTTACTTCATCCTCGCCTGGTGATTCCGGTACAAGTCAATAAACCAGAAGACCTTGATGTTGAGCACATGACTGTTTTCAGTGCGATGACGAAAGTTGATGCCCAATTCCCCAGTGTGACCCAAGGTATCAATCCAGATCGGGTGAAGGCCTTTGCTAAGTCAAAGCTGATTACCGCTCCAATTGTTCAAAATGTTCCAAGGAAGGCCTACCGTGCGCGGGCAAAGTCAGGTAAGAACTTGATTGCTCTAAATATCACAGGAAGTCTGACGGTAGGCCAAACCATTATCGGAATTCACAATATGCCTGCATTCATGGCATCGGTACTTGAGATTGGAAGATTGCGTGATGAAGACTGGCTCAAACCCTCTGTGATCAGCATGATTTCAGCGTTGCCGCTCGCCGTGGGGATGTATGCCTACAACAAACAGGGAACGTCAATTATTAAAGGAACGAGTTATCCACAATTGACGAATGAGATAAGAATAGATGAGATCATAAATAAAGATACTTCAACGTCACAAACGATTCCACAGTTTATTAAGCGGCAAATCGCAATTGTTATGCAGGAACGTCTACTGCAAACCTGGGGTAGCGATACGCTCGGAGCCGGCCAACAAATCCATCCGCAATGGGTTGTTGAGGAGAATACGAAGATTATGGTCAACATGCTGGAAACTATCGGGCTGGTAAACAATAAGACGCAGGCAGCTCAGTGGCTGCACCTGTACCTCGTGGACTGTGGTGATTACGAGAAGGACGCCGGTGAGCGCGAGAATCGAAAGCGATCCGGGTCGTCCATGACGAGCGCCATCGGGTTTCTCAATGCGCTGGCAGCGTTTGGGATGAAATTGCCGGATGGTCCCGCAACCAATTCAGAAATGGAGAGGCGCGGAGTGGAATCGAGATATTGGGACGTTCCGTCAAACTTCGAGATCTGGCAGTCAGCTCATGACGTCGTCAATCGCACCCTGGCCATGAACTCCGTGCTAAATGCGGCTCGGGAATCAGGTGACAAACTTGGCACCAGTCCTGTGGAGCCGGAACCGAATATGACTCGAAACCGCCGCCGAATTGGAATTTGAATTGCACGTAATCACCGAAATTACGGTGAATAATGTTTACTATAGACAACTTTCACCGTATAATGGGCGCTTATGGAAGCCGAAATCATAAACGTAAGCATGCATGAAGCCCGGCTTGGGGTTGAAATTCGCGCTGTTCGCCTGGGTCAAAACAGAAGCCAATCCGACGTGGCTAAGAGTGCTGGGGTTGCGTTGAACGCCGTTCGGGCACTTGAGGCTGGCCATGGCGCCAGAGTGGCCACCCTTGTCAGCGTCTTGGGCGCCTTGGACCGTTTGGATTGGATCAATGAGATTGGCGCCAAAGAAGCACCAGCCCAGATGGGACAGAAGTCGCCGGCGGCGCGGCAACGTTCCGGACGTTCTCGTCCACCCAAGAATCCAGCATTGACGCCAGGGTGGGCTTCACAAAATGGATGGTTCTCTCATGAACAAGTCAAGGCAGCGGAATTGAAATGGCCAATGGAGTCTGAGAATGAATTTGCAATCTGAGCATACCTTGCCCGCAAAAGTCGCCAATCACCTGGTCGACTACCTGGCCAATGAAAACATCATTTTGATAGGTGGCCAGGCTGTTATGTTCTGGGCCCATTTCTACGGATTGGTGGAGGAGAAAGCGAGCCTGACCCGGGATATCGACTTCTTTGGCCAACGAGCCGATGTCGAGGACGCAAACCTTCGCCTGGCAAACTTCTCGCACAAAACCAAGTACGCCGACTGGGATGACACATCTCCGAATTCCGGAGTAATTCTTGTTGACGTTCCTGAATTGAAGGATCCGGTGCAGATCGATTTCTTATGGGCTGTCCACGGCCTGAGCGGATCCGATGTGCGCGAGCGCGCGGTGCAGGCAAGCATCCCCGGGATCGAAAAATCAGTGTCGGTTCTGCATCCATTTATGTGCCTGGAGAGCAAGATCGCAAACCTGGGCTCGTTTCCGAAGAAGCGCTCCCCAGAGGGAATTGAGCAGACACGGCTTGCCGTTCAGGTTGTCCGGGCGATCATCACCAAAATGCTTGATGACGGGCGCGAGCGTGATGCCTTAAATCTTGTTGAGCGAACTCGGCACATCGCCTTGTCGGACGCGTCTAATTTTGCCTTCGCTGTCTGCAAGGTGGATGTTCTTGATGCCATCCCCGCGGAGAAGTTTGGTTCCGAGACTTTCAAGAGTACCCGTTGGCCGCAAATCAAGGCGACGGTTGGCGATCGGCGCCAACGATTTACAGCACTGTTACCAAATCAGGCGGATCCTGCAAACACAAAAACATTGCGGTACCGGGTTTGAGTAATCAAAAATGGACTCGTGAATGCCAGTCAATCAAGAATTAAGTCGGATGTCATTGGGGCGCCCGCGCCCAACTCACGCAATCCCGAAGTCGGTACTTAATAAAATCGAATTCGGATTTCCTGAAAAGAACATTTTCGATTGTTCAAACGGCGTCATCGGGAAATGGCGTCGCAGTCGCTGGATCAACATCGAGTCCGACATCCACGACGTCCAATGTCGCCAAGTGTTGTGCGCGCTGTATGAGAACGACGTTCTTATTGGGGCTCTACAAGCCACCGAAACCAGGAACGCCCATCACGTCAAAAATAGTTTGAGCAACTATATGTTTTGGTGCGATGCCGTATCTGAAGAATACTTACATCATGCGGAAGCCGTGAGTGCAGGTTTAAAACGGTTTTTCAGAGGCCGTCATCACATAAAGCCTCGTGAGTCCTTTTTGGAAATATGCACGTTATTCATTCTTCCGGCAATGAAAGGGCGCCTCATCTGGGTGGATGCGATCAACCAGTTCGTCAAGAAATTGTATGAATCCGACAAAGATTGCTCACTCTTGATCCTGAAGACATTGCCCCTTGAATACGTCAATTTCAAACCCACCGAGCCCGGGCGTGCTTATCCTCTCCGAGATCGTCGAATTGACGCGCTCTGCAAACTCTACGAGGACAAGCTTGGTGTCGTCAAGATATCAGACCGCCACTGGACCGAGACCTGGATGGGGAAAAAGATTGCTCACAAAAAAGGTAAACAAAATGGCTGAGTACGTCACCGCCGGCCCAGAGCTACGGTCACTTATGAGTGATGCCGCGAATTTACCAGTGGTAAACACGAAAGAACGCATCGGTGAAAAGCGTGCGAATGGCTTCATTAAGGGTCACGATGTCGAAATTGTGGACAGTTGGGTCCAGAGAAATAGCCTTGATGGATGGGTCCACACGTTAGCCCTGCGATCGTTCGTCGACGGTAAACGAGTCAGCCGGGCCCGGTTGTACACACTATGCGGGGAATCGGTGTGATGGGTACCAATAATCTGAAGGAGAACGTCATGATCTTCGAGCACCTGGCTATTGGTCCTTCGATCAATTTCAACATAGCTCACCCAGAGGTTTTGCATCTGGTACATCACGTATTCGGACTGGTCAGCCAAAGATATCCGAAGCGTATTGCCAGCAATGAATCAGCATTGGACTTTGCTACATACTGTTTGTCAAAACTGAATGGGATTCCGGAACAAAGCATTCCTGAAATAGCTCAGCTTTTGGCGCACGAGATTGAGCTTGCGCGCGCTCGACTCTCTGCGTTCGCTATACCAGTCAGACAACTACAGGCCCAGGGCCGCGGTGATGTGGGCGCCCTTCAGGCAGCCTTGTGGTTCCTGGTCGAGCTGGAACCAAGTGAAGAAGAGCAGGCCGATGCATGCCTGAGGCGCAAGCATGCCTTTAAGGTGGAAATGGCCAGTAAAGATGTTCGCGCTGCTGAAGCCGTTGTGGACCTGTTTGCGAGATCGTTGGTGGACAAGTCGGCCGCGGGGATGAATGCTGCTTATTATGGGATCACAAACTCATCCTGGTGGCTTGATAAAGGGCCGGTAGCGATCAGTGTGGCTGGAAACGTCATGAATCACATATGAACTACCGACCACCAATTCGCAAATGCAGGTTGGAGGCGGTTTCTTGGGTTTTAAGCCAGCGGACAGTTCCTGCCCGCATCTCATTACTTTGATTTTTTCCTTGCGAAGCTTCGGAAGCGTTCCCAACGCCCACCTCAGATTCACACGGGCCGATGCTGCATCCCGATCTTCCGTGAAATTACAGTGCTCGCAGTGATGAACCCGCTCAGAGAGCGTTTTCTTCTTCTGCATCCCGCATTCAGGACAGGTCTGTGAAGGTTTTAACCTTCTCGTTGGGGCCTCCATGAATCGTCCACCAGTCTCAAGCACTTTGTAGGCGATCTTCTGGAACAACGCAGCAGGCGCTGTATCAAGTATTTCTCGGTTCAAACCTTTCTTCTGGGCGACGTTGGTGCCCGGCTCTTCGATTGTGCCGGCCGCCGACGCTGTCATGTTCTTGACGGTCAAACTCTCTGTTGCAAATATCTCGCAACGCTGCGCCAAAACGGCAGATAACTTGTGTTGATAGTCATGGCGCCGGTTGGCCATACTGGATTTGAACTTGGCGCTCTTGGCACAGGCCTTTCGCCAGTTCTGTGAATACCGCTTTTTGCTACTCATAGCACGATCAAGCAGCTGCTGGATATCCTTGGCGGTTCTGTACCACCGCGGATTCTCAATATCTTCTCGTACTTCACCATGAGTCCCGTCAACAACATCATCCGTACGGATGATCGTCAGCAGCCGACTCACACCCCAGTCGGCGCCCATGGCCAGGTTCTGCGTGCGTGCGCGAGCCGTATCGACATCGGCGCATTCGAGCGTGACGCTCATGTTCCATTCATCACCATGCGCACCCCGCGAGCGCAACAGCTCACAGCTCTTGATAACGCCGGCCGATCGTGCTTCGCCGCGGCACTTGATGTGTCCAATGCCCTGGAGCCTCAATGTGCCGTGTTTGGACCACTTGATCTCCCCAAAATCATCAGGCTTTCCGGCATTGACCAGATTAGGTGAAAAGCGCCAGCCATCGCCATGACCTTTGAATCCAAAGCCAGGCATCCTGGCCGTGCTCTTGAACCGGGGAAACCCAGGCGATTGCCCTTTGGCACATCGTGAGAAAAAGGATTGAAAGGCTTTATTGAGTCGGCGCAGCGTGATTTGCTGAGACGAGCAATTCATCATTGCCCAGTCTTCAGGCAGCTCGCCGCGAATCTGGGTCAAGGATTTGCATTGATCCTCAAATGAGATGCTTTTGTGCGATTTCTGCCATGCGTCAATACGTTCTTGCAGCGCAGCGTTCCATAAGTCCTTGTGTTGGCGCAAAAGCGCCAACAATCCTGCGGCCTGAGCAGTCGTCGGGTAGAGTTTGTAAGTGACTTTGCGGTTTTGCAATTTGTATATCTTATGCACCTGTAGTATATTAGTTCAACATGATTATGTCAATCTTAAAGCAGCGCCACCATTGCGTTTACGCCTTAAACTATCATTTGGTTCTTGTGACCAAATACCGTCGCAAGATACTCACCGACGTAATGCTAAAAGTCATTGAAACATCTCTTTGGGAAGCTGTCATTCTGCATCTTCCAGCCCGATTGGATGCGGCCCCCTCGGCTAGTTGGGTGGGATCGGTGATTGGAGAACGTGAGCGCGGCCCAGATGGAAATATTCGGATTCAGGGCGACATCCTGAAAGTGATGACATCATCTGCCATATCGGACTGGAAGCAGAAATCATATTTTTCAGCAATCCAATAGAAAGCTTTTCAACTGGACTCAATTAGGAACTTATTCTACATTTTAAGAACAGAAGACAAATGAAGCAAAAAATTGAATCCATTACCCAACGTCTAGCCAACCTGAATGAGCATGAGCTGCGCCGGCTACTAGTAGGACATTTGACTGAGCAAAAGCTCGGCTTAGTTTGGGAACACGATGCCATTGAACGCGACAAAGCACTCAATGCGGATGTGGTTCTACCAACTTTTCGAGAAGACCTTTCGTGCCGAGGGGATGGACAGACAGGAGAACCGTATCGCAATCTCATCATTGAGGGCGATAATTTCGACGCATTGCGACTACTCAAGACCACCCATGCAAATAAGATTCGCGTAATCTATATTGATCCACCCTACAACACCGGAAATAAGGATTGGGTTTACAACGATGATTATGTTGGCATCAATGACCGTTGGCGCCATTCTCAATGGCTTGAATTCCTTTATAAGCGATTCGAACTCGCTCGAGACTTATTAACACCTGATGGCGTGATTTTAGTCAGTATCGACGATGACAACCGTTCCCGCCTTGATTTGCTTCTGGAGCAGGTTTTCCCTGGAGGTCGAGTTGGAAGCTTTGTTTGGAAAGTACGTTCTGGTGGAAATGACACAAAGGGTGCACTTCTATCTGGAAATCATGAACACGTTTTGGTCTACGCAAACGATGGATTCGAGTTCAAAGGGGAAGGTCGTGATGAAGATGCATACGGCAATCCCGATGGCGACATTCGGGGAGAGTGGGCAAACGATAACCTCGTAAAAGCCCATAACGCAAAACAACGTCCGGAGGCGTATTACCATATATGCAACCCAGAAACTGGCATTTGGTATCTTGGCGATCCAGACAGCGTCTGGCGGTTCTCGTCGACAACGCGTCCCCTGAAGAAAAAATTGCAGGCCGATCCGATTGAGACCATTATTGCTGAAAAACGCATACTTTGGCCTGCGAATGAAAAGACAGTGACCTATCTCTCCGTCAAGGAAATACAAGCAGCTATTAAGGATGGGTCAGCCCCAAAGCAATTGAAAATTTACACCCAACTCAACGAACTTGGAAGACTTGCAAAAACTGATGCAAAGGTTGCTAGGCTCTTGAGCTACATTGAGCCGATTGAGATATGGGTAGGTCGTCAAATTGGTTTGGGTAAGCCACGATACAAACGGTTTCGAACTCAACTCAAGCGCCACGTTACACCAGTTTCATCTTGGCTTCATCCAGCAGCGGACGGGGTACCGGTTGAAGATGCAGAAGATGTTGAAAATGTCGTGCTAACAGTCGGCGCGACTGGTGAGGGTACGACGTTGTATAAGAAAATCCTTGGCAACAAAGATTTCCCATATCCAAAACCGTTATCGTTAATTATTTCACTCCTTGATCAAGCCAGTAAGAAATCCGATATTATCTTGGACTTCTTCGCAGGATCAGGGACAACAGCACACGCAGTCCTCGCACTCAACGCTCTTGATGGTGGAACGCGGAATTTCATCATGTGCTCTAGCACCGAAACCACAAAAGGTGAGCCTGAAAAGAATGTCTGCCGTGATGTTTGTGCCGAACGTGTTTCTCGCGTTATCCAAGGATATGGCGATACAGTTGGCCTTGTAGGTGATTTTGGATACATAGAAATGAATGGGATTCACCCGGCCGATGTCCAAATTGACGCAACTCCAGAACAAGCATTCAACATATTGAACCTGAGAAACACGCTGGCAATACAACCTTTTCCAGATGGCTTGATCAAGGTGGTTTACTCAAATGACGAACTGGCTATTGTGTATCTACCAGAGGTGAACACAGCCTCGATCAAGGCCCTTATTTCACTGCCTCAGCAAAGGTTAGCCGTCTATTCAGCACGGCCGCAAACCGTGGCGGATAAGTTGGAGACCTGCGGCAAGCAGGGTAACAGTTATGCAATTGGCGATGCCATCATCGCCGGCCAAGTCAGCGACATGGGCAAGACTGTAGGAGTCCAAGAATGAACGTTGACGACTTCATGACTACAGACATCATCGCGCCCCAAACAGCGACCATTGATCCTGAGTTTTTTCAAAGTGAGCTGATAACGAACATATCAAAAGCCCTTCTGAGAAACATTCCTCCGCCATGTCTGCTGCGTGCACCTACAGGCGCCGGCAAGACTTACATCATTTGCAAAGTATTAGAACGGGTAACGACGGCAAGTCCAACGGTCTGGTTCTGGTTTGTCCCGTTCATCAATTTGGTGCAGCAAACTGAAGACGCAATCGCAGGAAATACGACAGGGATTACACCAGTCTCCTTACTCCGCGGACGCAACCAAGAACCAAAAAATGGGTTGGTTGTGATTTCAACGGCCCAAAGCGTAGCGAAGGCACGTTCTCGCACCCAGGGCTACGCAGACGGGCAAGATGACACAACACGTAGTCTGGATGCTCAAGTTGCTTTGTCGCGCTCTAAAGGCTTCAGAATCGGGTTGGTTGTCGACGAAGCACATATTGGGCTTGATGACGAAACTGAGTTTGGCAAATTTGCCAGTTGGCTCAATCCAGACCGGCTCATCATGGCCACAGCAACCCCGAAAGATGACAAGCTCAACAGCTTTATTGTCAGCGGCGGTTTCTCAGATTTTGAAACTTTTACAGTTTCCCGTGACGACGTTGTGAATGCACGCTTGAATAAGCGGTATATCGAAGCAGTGGTCTATGACTTGCGCGAAAGCATGCAAACGGTCACCGACCTTCAACAGACGGTTATCCGCCAGGCGTGGAAGCGAAGCCAGCGATTGAAGAAACGCCTCGAAGATCTTTCCATCCCAATTGTTCCGCTCCTTTTGATCCAGGTTGCCAACGGAGACAACACTGTTATCGAGGCTAGGAATAATTTGATGCGACTTTGCAACGTTCCTCCTTCTGCCATTGGCGAACATTCAAGCAGCGATCCAGATCCAGTCTTGATGGCCAGTATTGCCAACGACTCCACAAAAGAAGTGCTGATCTTCAAGCAATCTGCCGGGACCGGATTCGATGCGCCGCGCGCTTTTGTTCTGGCAAGCACCAAACCCGTCAATGATTCCGATTTCGCAGCACAGTTTATCGGGCGGGTTATGCGCGTACACCGTGCTATTCGGGCAAAGTACCCGCGCCCCATCAAGATTGATCCCGAACTCAATACTGCATATGTGTATTTAGGCAATGCCCAAGCCCAAACAGGTTTTGAGCAGGCTGTTGCCAATACGGCAAATCTAAAAACGCAACTTGAAGGACAGACTGAGAAGCTTGTTGCCAGAAAGATGGCTTCTGGGGCCATGGCGTATACCAACCGTGAAACCGACCAGACGCCTATGTTTTACGACACCCCCTTACCAGAGAAAGCGCCAGGTGGTACCAATTCTTCAGTCCGCGCCGCTGGTGTCCTTCCGACCACCAATTACGGATCAACGGGCTCATTGCTCGACGATGACGACACTGACGTAATTGAGGATCAGAAACAAACTCCAACCGCCAAAGCTAAACAGGCTTCCATGGCGCGCATTCCACGTACCCGGAGCGAACTTCAGGATGCACTGGCGCAAATTGGTGTACGAACATACAAATTGAGGACTGATCTCGTCAATATCCCCTTGAGTCTCATGCGTGAAGACCGGCCTGAGATGGAGAACATGGCGTTTGCAGCCACAGCGGCCGCCACCAAACTTGACATCAGTCCAAGTGTTTTAAAAAACGCACTAGCTATTGCCATGGGTAAAGCCAAAGAGAAAGAAGTCCATACCGAGTTGACAGAGAAAACTCACAGTGATCAATCCGTCTTCGTTGTAATGGATCGCGCGGTTCTTTCCAGTGAAGCGCACGCGGCTCTAGCAAATCTTCCACAAGTGGAAGAAGCGGATACCCACATCATCCTCAACATACTGACCAAACGCTTGCGGCCCAGCGTCGAATCGGCATTTCAGGAAATTGATGAGCTTCTGCCACCAGAGGCAGACCTCAAACGTACGGCGCGTGATGCAGCGTTTGCAGTCATCCGCAAGGAGCATGTTTCACTTGGCGAGCTGTTATACGAGGAAATCGCAACTCAAGCTGTGACTGTTGAGGCGGGTGCATTGCCATCGTTCATGATGTTTGCTCAGGACATAGGGCTACCCGCTTCTTCGAAGAATATTTATGGTGTATTTCCGCCCAATTCCGATGATTTAAGCCACTTGAGTCAAGTGATGACTATTGACGTCCGTGATGCGTTATCGGAACGCATTTTTCATCTTGATGACGGAACTGTTGTGCTTGCACCATTTGATGGATCGCATGCCGCCGGAGAAGGTGAAGTGAACTTTGCCAAAGCACTCGACAGAGCAGATTTTGTGAAGTGGTGGCATCGAAACCCATCTAAGAAAAGTTATTCCGTTCGATTGGTACGAGGCGAACACCAAAACTATTTTTACCCTGACTTTGTTGTGTGCCTGGAGCACTACCCGGGAGCAGAACCATTACAGCGCCTAATTGAGACCAAATATGACGTAACTGATGCCGTTCGCAAATCAAAACGGATATCTCCATTCTTCGGACGCGTTCTATTCTTGAAAAAGGATCAAACCAAATGGAAATGGATCAACATAGACGGAACCCTTGGAAGCGTGGTTGATATGGATGATTTGCTTAACATGCAGGAATGGCTGCGCCAAACGGTTCCTATTGAGTTTTAGCCGCGGTACAGGAAACACTACCAAGTTACCAATAATGATTGCACATTAACCCATCAGCTATGCGGTGTGGATGAAATCTCTTATCCAGCCCGATAGTGATATGGGTCAACAACAAGGAGTAATTTTATAGGGTAAACCATTGTGTATGATATATTTCTTATCTTGCGAGTACAGCATATGCGAAGAAAGAAATTCAATGAATATAACCGCCAGCTGGTGGAGTAAAGCAGGTTTGCAACTGAAGTTGTAAGTTCTCATCCAGGGATTCTTGATTATTGTTCTTCTCGGCGCGCAGCAATGGCTGTTGCATCAGTTTGAGCAAGTGTACCGCGCATCCCCCGACTAGAGCGGGCTGGTAGCTGCGAAGACAGCTACCCAAAGGCGCAGCCGAACCGTTTAGTCGCGGGTCAAGTGGTACGGTGTTATCGCCTTTGCGAAAACACCAATTCCGTTATCGTTCACATCTTCTTCTGTTTACTCTTGAAGAAAACAGAGGTGTATCGTATACTTAATATTGTGCAAAGTGTGATTCAAATACCATATTCATCGAAGCCAAAGCCCGTGTCGAGCGCTGCTCATCACGTCGCTGGAGATTCCGTTGAAGGCGTTTTTTCACTTCAATCAGGCGTGCGTTTTCGGGCTTATCCTGGTGATGATCTGGCTCAAGTATTGGCCCAATGGATTGGTTGCCAACGCGTCATCTATAACGCCAAGGTTGATGAAGACCGCCTGTTTTGTGCGCAGCGCCGCTTGGTGCTGGCCAACAATCCTCTTGCTGATGCGGCCAATCTCAAGACTCCATTGGACCGGCAGTATTCCCATTTTAAAGATGTTGAGCAGACGCCTTGGCTCTCAGATGTTCCTTCTCAAATCCTGAGAAACGGCTGTGACCGCTGGTGGGAAGGTAAACAGCGCCAACTCAAGGGTCTGTCCAGAATGCCGCGGCGCCGAAATAGGAATAATTTCAACAGCGTTGTCATCACGAGTGAGCTGTTCCGTTTTGTCGAATGGTCAAAGGTCGATGGCCACGGAAAAAGTGTGGTCCAAACCTCGCTGGAGCTGGGCACCTACAACGATCCAGTGGGCCTGCTCAGTTTTAATGCGCATTGCGCCTTTGGACTTCCCAAACAGCTCATCATTCGGCGCAGTGGTAATCATTGGTGGTTGAGCTTTAGCTACGAGCATGCAGCGCCGGCGGACTTTGTTCCCCGTGATGCGGCAGAGCTGGCGTTCGAACTCAACCTTCTGGGCGATGATGAGTTGAAAGCTGCCACGATCGGTATTGATCGCAACGTCAAAGACAATTACATCGCTACTTCGGATGGTCGGTTTTACACGACCAGTGCGATTCAAAAGGAACGGTTGGAGCGTAAATCTCTGGGCGCCATTCGCATTCAACGCCGCTTTGCTCGCTGCGCAAAGGGCTCAAAGAACAGCGCCAAGATGCGCAACAGACTCCGGGCCAAGCACGAATACCGTGGCAATGTGGGGCGTGATTTCAGTCACCAGACGAGTCACGACCTGGTGAATGCCGGCGCCAATGGTACAAATTCAGCGCCAAAGCTCATTGTCTTCGAGAATCTGAAGGTCAAGAACATGTCCGCGGCGCCCAAGGCGAAGCAGTATCCGAATACTGGCAAGTGGCTGAAGAATGGTGCTGCGCAAAAGGCGGGGCTCAACAAGGCGATCCTGGCCAGCTGCTGGGGCAGCATCGACATTCAGGTCCATTACAAGGCCGATCGCCTCAATACACTGGTGCTGAAAATACCAGCAGCTTATTCATCTCAGGAATGTTCTCACTGCGGGCACATTCACCCAGACAATCGCCATGAACAGGTCTTTGTTTGTAAACGCTGTGGCTTTGCATCACATGCCGACACCAATGCGTCTTGCGTCATCGCAGGTCGTGGTATCAGACTAGTGCGCGATCAGAAGGTGGTCGCAAAGCGCAAGAAGCGTGTGGGCTTTCGGAAAAAGAATGTCCAACAAAAAATATTAATCGAAACAAAGACAGGGCGGGAATCGTCCGGTGTGCCTGATGAGGGACGTGTAAGACGAAGGGGAGGCTCCGGCCGAACTGTCGCAACACCCAGCGAAGCAGGAATATCTGAGTGGAAATCAGATGCCCCGACTAGAGCGCGCAGCGTTTAGTCGCGGGAGAATTCACCAACGATCACTGCGTGCCGCCGAAGAACGGACGGTGGCGGTGGCAGACGGCGCCATCAATGGCTTGAACACGTTGATGGTCACCAAGTTGGGAGACAAGGATGTCATCAGCGACCCTGTGAGTCGTGCACTTTTCATCCAGAAGATGGGTGTT
>Ga0209123_1001335_pt1 | contig 24883 bp, 36 predicted proteins | sample BarGraIncu00431A_FD_184500 | JGI IMG/M metagenome (GOLD analysis project Ga0209123, IMG submission 184500) | Arctic peat soil microbial communities from Barrow, Alaska, USA - Barrow Graham LP Incubations 004-31A (SPAdes) (version 2) | ecosystem: Environmental > Terrestrial > Soil > Wetlands >...
GAACATCATAGCCTGTATTTCTAATGAAGGTAACCGATGTCATGACACAATAAAGGGCGTTAAGGGTAACCGATGTCTTGACACATCCGGGTAACCGATGTCCTGACATTCGTCATGTAGTACCTAAAGAATACGGCGTTAATTGGTACGCCATAGTTCGTGCAGAGGTAATCCATGATTCGCTCGGTAGAGGTATCCAATTCGCTTGCCACAACAATAAGCTGGTGGCTCCCAGTGTCTTCCGGTTTGGTCTGTGCATAGTTCTTTGAGAAAATAAAATTTTCATGATGCAGCATTTAATGCTTGACATCGAGAAAAAAATCGGCGGCCCGCTTTTCGTAACTATCCGATACTAAAGGAGTTACGACTTGCGACCCTTCAGAAGACTGAAACAACGCCGAAAATCTCGTGCTTTCAAATTGCTTCTTGCCCCGATCTTTGAGAGATTCAAGTCAGATAAAGAACTTGAATCCAGGGGGTACCGCCCGTTGCAGATGACTTTCGATGATCAACTCAAGGCTCTGATCTACTACCACTTAGAAGAATTCTCTTCCGGGAGTGAACTCCTTCAGGCGCTTGAACAAAATGACTTCGCCAAGGAGTGTGTTGCCTCTCCCAAAGGGATCAAAAAAAGCTCCTTCTTTGAGGCAATCAACAATCGCGGGCTCGAACAGCTTACCGAGGTATTTGGACATCTTGTCAAGCAAGCAATCAAAGTGCTTCCAGCTGAATATGCCCACCTCGGTAATCTTGTAGCCATAGACGGTTCGTTGATAGATGCCGTTCTATCAATGGAGTGGGCAGACTATCAAACCGGTTCAAAAAAAGCCAAGGCTCACATCGGCTTTGATATCAACCGCGGCATTCCCAGAAAAATATACTTGACCGACGGTAATGAGGGTGAACGGCCTTTTGTTGACAAGATCATTGATAAAGGCGAAACCGGTGTCATGGATCGTGGTTATCAGTCACACAGCCACTTTGATCAGTGGCAAACCGCTGAGAAGTTCTTTGTATGCCGTATCAGGGAGAATACACACAAAACAGCCATCAGAGAAAATGCCGTTAATGCTGACAGTATTGTCTTCTATGACCAGATAGTACTTCTCGGAACTAAGGGCGTCAATCAAACAAAGAAAGAGCTTCGACTGGTTGGTTACCGTATTGACGGTAAAGATTACTGGATAGCTACCAACAGATACGACTTGACGTCAGAAGAAGTGGCTCAGGTTTATAAGCTGCGCTGGAACATAGAGTCCTTTTTCGGTTGGTGGAAACGCCATCTCAAGGTGTACCACCTGATAGCCAGAAGCAAATACGGGCTCATGGTCCAAATACTTGGTGGTCTGATTACCTATCTGCTTTTGGCAATCTATTGCCGTGAGCAGCACCAAGAGCCCGTCAGCATCGCCAGGGTACGAGAATTACGCAATCAAATTGAAAATGAAGCAGCCGCCGAGCAGAAGCAGCAAACAAGCAAACATAGCAAATCAAACAAAATCAGGCGGTTGAAGCGTAAGAGGCGTTAGCAAAAACCAAACCGGAAGCTACTGCATTAAACGGCAATATCGAGCTCGATCCTTTCGTAATCGACGATAGGGAAAAGGCGATTATCCTTTTCCTGGAGTTCAACCAGGCCGATCTGGGAGAGATACTTCACGTCGACTGAGACGTTCTTGATGTCCCGGTGGACGATCCTCGCCAGATGGTGGAGCGAGGTGGGCTTTCCTTCCCTGATGGCGTGCAAGAGCTCCAGCCTCTTCTGGGTAAGTGCCTTTCTGAAGGCGTTTAGGTTGGTGAAGTAAACGCCGGCCGGCTGCGCCTTCACCTCTTCTCCGTGCTCGATGGCCTCGCCCATGCTGACAAAAGCGTCCAGGGCGTCGTCAACGGTTCTGATGCCGATCTTCACCTGTTTAACCTGCATGGTGCTTCTCCTTGTAGGCCGCCATATCCTTTCGGAAGTCGTCAGCCAGTCGCCTTAACCCCGTGAAGGGGTATGGCTCCTCCTGCCCTTCATAATGGCGGTGATCGCCTTTCCCGCGCTCGTTGTCATAACCTATGACCCGTTCATTCCCTACGATATAGACCAGGGAATATTTGTAGCCGTGCGGCGTGTGCGTTGATGCCGGCACCTGCCACATCTTGATTTCAACGGTGTTGCCTAGCTCGTCCGTCTGCTTGTCGTGGATGATCAATCGTGCTTTCATATTGTTGGCATACTATGCCAACAATATGCCGATTGTCAAGACTAGAGCAGGCGCTTGCCCCTTGGTTGAATCTAAACTTTCACCTCAGACGATGATAAAACTTGAGATTCGAAAACGCTCCAACTCGACCGCTAAGAACGAAAAGCGCCGGAACCCCTTGCTGTGCAAGGTATTACGGCGCTTTTACGAATCTCAAGATTTTAGCAAAAGTTGATATTCACCGATGGTCATTGCTTGCTTCAAATTATTTGATATAGGGGGGTGGGTAGTTAGCTCCTCCTGAGATACAATTAGCGTATCCAACCAATTACTGGAGGGGATATGCTGATTGACAAGGAGAGCTTTCCGAGCACCCATCGAAAATTTGTTCTGCAATTTCATGATGATGCAGCATGTTTAGCGTATCTGGAACAGTTGCGGTGGCCTGATGGCTTCTTTTGCCCCGTTTGCCAGACTCAAAGTGTTCCGTGGCGGCAGACACGTGGACGTCTGGTTTGCCCGGCATGCCGTCATCAAACATCCGTTACAGTCGATACGATCTTCGATAAGACGCGTACACCGCTGACGACATGGTTTGATATCGCCTGGCATCTAACAACAGCCAAAAACGGCCTTTCCGCTAAGACGATTGAGCAGACTCTTGGTGTCAGTTACAGGACGGCTTGGGCTATTTTGCAGCGCTTCCGAGTAGCTATGGTGCGCAGCGAGCGCGAAAAACTGTCCGGCATGGTCGAAGTTGATGAAACGCTTGTCGGTGGTGCTAAACAAGGCGGCAAGCGTGGCCGCGGGACAAGTAAATCAGTTGTCGTAATAGCAATCGAACTGAAAGAACCAAAAGGGTTCGGCCGAATTCGCATGCGGCATATTCCAGATGCTTCAGGTGAAAGCCTGAAAAGCTTTATCGGCGATGTTGTAACCGCAAAATCAGTAGTTTGCACTGACGGATGGACTGGATATAGTGGGCTACCAGATTGCGGATATGAACATCACAAAACTGTTCTTTCCTCATCTGAAGACCCTGCACATGTCTCAATGCCAGGTGTGCATCGCGTTGCCAGTCTTCTGAAACGTTGGATAATGGGAACACACCAAGGATGTGTAGTTCCAGAACACCTGCAATCTTACCTTGAAGAGTTCACGTTTCGGTTTAACAGGCGCAAATCCAAGAGTCGTGGTCTGGTATTCTATCGTCTCATGGAACAATCGGTAACAACCAAGCCGGTTACTTTCAATGACGTAACATTCGGATATGACTGGCAAAATCATGGTAGGAGGAGCTAGCTACCCACCCCCCTTGATATATTACATTTGACTCCTAGCATTGCGCAAAAGGAGAAATAGCCCCCTGGAGGGTGGATTATGGGAAAGAAAACTTTTCGTAATGCAATAGTGGTTGCCTCTCTACTGCTTGCAGTAGGGTGCAGCAACGCCAACTGGCATTCCATTCATCAAGGCTTTGATGTCCAATCTGGCAAAGCCGAGTTGATCGATATGTATCAGCGGGCGATAATTGCCAAGGATAGGCCTGGCGGCGAACTCGTGGTGTGCGCCGAACCCGTTCCGGACGCCTTATCCGTAGTTGCCAGCCAGCTGGCTGGCAATGTCAACGTTTACTCCAAAGTGGATGTTGCACTCAGCGCAGCGGACCAGCAATCGGCTTCCTTCGTTGGGCTGAGGACGCAAAGCATCCAGCTTCTGCGAGACCAGGGTTATAACCTATGCCAGGCGTACATGAACGGTGCCATAGATAAGGCCGAGTACAACATCTTTCTCAGGAGAAATCAGAAGGACATGGCGGCGATACTTGCCATCGAGCAGTTGACGATGATTGCAAAATCGACTGCTACGACTATCTCAGCGGCAGCACCACCGGTATCGATACAATCCAGCTACTCCACGGCCAAAGGGGCAACCAAAACGACAATCAATACTGCGATGGCGAACCCCGCAGGAGCCGCCGCATTCTCCAATCCTACCTCCGCAAAGAAAAATGGTGGGAGTCCTGCATCCGGGAACTACGATCCTATTGCCAATGTCATCGGTGGGATCGTGAATGGCATCCTTAAAACTGATGACATAGGCCAGACGTGTTGGGCGTTTTTCATGTCTCATCCTTCCGATAACGTCAGTAAGTATTATAACATCTGCGGAAAATATTATGACCAGTGGCTCGATGCACAGAAGGGCGAAAACGAGCTCTTGCAGAACCGAAACAAGCTCATTGAGTTTTTGATGAAGAAGTATGTTGATGGGAAGACCACAGAAAACGAACAGAACCAACTGACAAAGTTACTAATGGGGGATCCAAGTCAGCTTAGCTCCGCGCAATCCGTGCTCCCCGCGCAAGGAGTGCAATTTCATGGAAAAATATCGTTGCCAGGTTTATAGCTGGTTAAATAGCGGAGTAGTCCGGAAAGGGGCGAGAGGATTCGGAGTCCTACCCACATGGCGGGGCTCTCAATCTAAACTTTGCACCAAAAGTTAAGATTGAGAGCCCCCACCGGAGTACACGTTTGTCATCCCGAAAATTTGTGTTACCGTTCAATCTATCTACCTCTTAGATTTACCCCGCTCCACCCACTGGGTAGTGGGGTCTTTTTTTTACCCTCCCCAGCCAAGCCAATATCAACTTTATTCTATTTCTTGATATTCGACCGGTCGCAGCCATCAAGTCTGGCTTCGACCGCCAGGACACGCCCCTGTCGTACCGCGACCAGAAGATCTGCAGGACTGGGAGCCCTCGACGACGGCTTAACGTACTCTATGGTCCGTTTTCTGAGGGGACCCCAACAGAACCGGATGACCGAGTCTCCCTGAAGGACGGCTCGCAAAGTTACCTTTAAATACCGGGTTAAAAATCATCATACGTCTTATATTTTATAAATTGATTAACTGTTTTGGTAGTTTCCCACTCTTTCAATTCTTTCAATCCTTCTTTCCACTCTCTCCGCCCCTCTTTAGCAGCAAACTTGATCCATTTAGCCACCAAATTTTCGACTTCCGAGGAATGCCTATCAAGATTGCCGGAATCCAAGTGTATACCTAAGCGAACTTCGTCAATTTCAACTTTGCCAAACTGATAAACCTCAGCGGCTATTTGATCTATTATTGTTTGATCTTTGCAGCGCCCGGTTTTGGTATCGTAAATAATTGCATTCAAGTAAACCGATACCGGCATATACCCAAGATCAAACCCTTCACCCGGACCAAACCCGAAATCAACTCCGTGCAATGTGAACCGTAACATATTTTTATCTCCCTAATGTGGCTTATTGATAGGAAAGGTGCACTTAAGTTTTACAAATCGATATACAGAACGGTGCCCTTCCAGTTGCCGAGTGCCAGACGCCACTGTACGATTGCAATCCGTTTTCTAAAAATTTGGCGATTCAAAGCAATTTATTCTGCTTATACTTTTCAGTCTCTCCTATAAATATCGGTTTTTCGTTGGGCAGGGTGTACTGAAACGGAACCGAGCACTGTTGCACGTTCTCCGTCGCACTACGACCAGGTGAGAAAAGGCGAGCCACTCGACCAACTTGGTATCAACCCTTTCAATCCTGGGGGGCTTTCCTAGACCCCCGTTTGCGTGCTCTGCCAAGAATAGCGCTTCGGGGGTTTTTTTATTTTCCGAGATGGTACAGCCTTTCACTCGAGAATACAAGAACTATAACCTTGTAACTACCTGATATAACTTGATAATACCGTACTAGTACGGTATTATCAACATAGTTTTGCCCCTTTTGTGGGGCCACGGTGCAGCGCAGAAAAAGTTCAGGATGAGCCAAAAGGGTGTGGGTTATGATAGAGGACTTTCATGGCTATGGCATGAAATTGGAGGGAAATGAATGTTAACACCTAGACTGCTCACGCGCCCGAGATTGCTCGTGCCGACTTGCGTCTGTTCGCTCACCTTGGGGCTTCTGCTTCTTTCTTTCCTGGTATTCCCTGAGCGGTACCCAGCAGTCCATGACCGTATGATTGCCCGACGACTTGCCCCTACAGTCCTTGCCCTTGGCATTCTTTGTGTGTCGTTGCCGATCACCCTTCTGTACTGGGGTGTGAAACACGAAAATTCTGAAAACGTATGAAACCCCGTGCAATCGAATATATGTGGGTCACCGCAAGGATTCGTGCTTATGCGCAGGGGAGCATAAGCACGAATCCCTGCGGTGACCCTATGTCGCTTTGAACAACGGTGACAAAATGCGATTGTCTGCCTGCCACGCCACACACCCTCGAAAAGCTACTTTTCTCAACCCTTAAAAGTTACTTTTTCTGTATCGATTCTTTGTTTCACCAAAAGCATGATAGTCAGCTGAAAAGCATCCCGCTGTCCTACCTTGACAGGGATTTCTATCCACACTCTTTGTGGAATACTGTTCCTGAATCTGTCAATAACTCCAGTGCGGTATAAGCACGACAGGCGAATTAACAAATTGCCAAAAAAACGGGCACGCCCCCATTGAGGAGGCATGCCCGTTACTGTGTGCATATCTTATGTATCAATAAATCCAAGAGGATCAGCGCAAGTAATGCTCCGTAATGTCGGCGCGTTCATGCCCCATTTCCCGGCTGACTTGTGACAAGCTCTGATCGTATGTCTGGCCTCGTTCCTGGAGCTGTGCATGGCGCTCCTGCGCCCATGACCAGCGAAGACCATGTGACCCCTCATATTCCTGACCGGTCTTACCGGCAGCCTCCTTCAGAGCCTGCCGGTAAGAGTCCTTATCGAACTCGAACCGAGCGCCATTAGCGACCGCCGTCTCTATGCGAGCGTAGGTCTCCGGCGACACCCCAATTTCCCGCTCTTTCCCCCCCTTCCCCTCCACATCAACCCAGCCCTTCAACTCACCGGTCCGGGGATCTTCGCGCATCCCTTGTAGTTGACCCATGGTGATATGATTGGCTTCGGATATTCTACAGCCCCCTTCCCGCTGTATCGAGGCGGCAAGGTGGTGCTGTTCTTTCTCTATAGCGGCGACCAATCGATCCGGGTCAGCATAAGCCCGGCTACCTTCAAACCGCTCCAGGTTAACCGCCACATTTCTAGCCCCTTTGATATCCGTAGAAAATTCATACTCACGCCCAGTGCCACCATGTTGCTCAGCGTAACGGTTCAATGCCACCTCGAGCTTCTCACATGCCGACGCGTACTGACTAAACGTTGCATGAGCGACCCCTTGATCGACCTTCGACACTAAAAAATCCCTCACGGCTGTGCCTGAGAGATTCTCAATACTTTTAATCCCCTGATTTTCCTTCGCATAATCCATGCAGGCGCGCCAAACGTCCCGATACGCGTCGGCGGTACTGTAGCTGTAGACCCCCAGTCCCTTCCCGACCTTGTGCCAAGACACGGCTCCTTCGGCACGGGCCTCAGCCTTTGCCTGGTGCTTCGAAGAGCCGATCTCGTTCACCGCCTGAAAAATCTGTTGCACTTGGTAGGTCGTGGAACCCCTCATATTTTCCCTCAGAGTACCAACCGCTCCAGTACCTCGTCCAATACGGATGACAGATCCGGAACGGACGCCTCGACGATTTCACCTGTAGCAAGGTGCTTATGACCGCTAAAGGAAAGAGCAGGCTTGTGAGCAGCGTTGTCGTAGCGGAACAGCGGGCGGGCCAGCGCATCCTGGCAATGGTAAGAATAGGTCAGCTTTTCAAGGCGATATCTGGTGTCGACATACTCGGTAAAAAAAAGGCGCGTTCCATCGGCAAAGGTGAGAGAGCCCTTGATTACGCCCATTTTCGAGGTTCTGGCGTCGACGCTTAGCTCAGAGGCGACAACAAGATCCGTCCGGGCGAAGCGCCCGATGATCTCTGCCAGCTCGGCCTGGTACTCGCTAAGCAGCATATTGGATATCGCGCAGCGTATCCAGCTGCGCCGCGATCCTCTCGTGAATCTTCAACTCACCGGCCCATGCGATGTACTCCTCGTCGCCTCCATCAAGATTCTCAGCGGTGTAGTCACGCTGGAATACCTCTGAAGTTACCTTGTAGCGTTCTTCAAAGGCTCGTATATGGCGCATCGTCGCCTCAAGGCCGAAATTTAGCCGACTGACCTCAGCGGTAATCGCCGAGCGGACGAGATCGAGGGCCGTCTCCTGTGAGTCGGACTGTATTTGCACACGAATCATGGTGGAGCCTCCTTTTTCAAAACCTGATGCCGGCCATTTATCTACCCCGCCGACAGGGACAAACCTTTCTTAAACCCAACGCTTTTTTTTGAAAAGGGAGCATACCCTTTTTTAGCCGTTTTTACTGGTGGCTCACCAGACCTCGCCGCCCATATAGAGCAGTTCAGGGTTTTGGTGCAACTTCTCCGCGCCCGATGGACGTTTCCACGAAGTTTGCGTTTCTTCAAGTTTTATCGAAGGTGAAGATGCCGTCGCCCAATCGTGGTAAGGGACCCTATGTGAATTGGGACGATTATATAACTGCATGCGAAAATGTCAAGGCATTTAGCCTTGACATTTTCGACGACTTCGTCGCTTTAGGCGATGCCTAAAGCGACTACGCAAAGACAGCAACCACGAGGTTTAAGGTTGACTTTTTTGTGCGCCTATATATATTAGCACATACGCATATAGCACAAAGGGGCGCACATATATGGACTACGACATCGCAGAGATCGACCGGCTCAGCGGCACCACTGCAGCTCAACGCAGCACCAATTTTCGGTGGTTGTCACAACAGGGGGAACAGACCCTGATTGAGGCCATTAAAATACAGACCGACCTTATCCGCCAATTTAGGCGAGCCAACCAGGGTCAGATAATGAGCCCTGAATTCGGTTACGCCATGCACTCCTTAGCGGTACAGAAAATGGTCTGGCTGGAGACCGCCCAACGACGAAAGGGAGATAAACTATCTGATGCGGAATACCAGAAGGTGCAGGAGGTACGGGTTGAGAGGATCAGAGCTAAACAGCGCACGAAGGGATCACCAAAAAGGGAACTCATTCGGGTTAGGTTCTTTAATCTGATTGAAGATCTCCGACAAAAAAACCTTTCGTGGCGGCAGATAAGTGACTATCTCGCCACTCACCACCGAGAAAAGATGGCATATAGCTACATCAGAGACACTTACAATCAACTCACTTCTGAAATTAAGAAAACAGGGCTGTAAGGTTACATTTTTCAGTATGTGACTTATTGCCAAAAATGGTACTACAGGTGACACCTTTGGTACTACCTAAAAAAACTTTGGGTTCTTGTCCACTCTATCCGATAAGTAGAATATAAATAAATACCGGATGGAGGATATAACAAAATGGACAATAATTTTTACGGTGGGTCTGAGAATAAAGGTTTTTTGGAAAATTCTGAGCTTTCTCAATTTTACGCCCAGCACGAGATTAAATTCAACGCACACACAGGCCATGATGCTTTCTGCACTCTGCTCAATTTTTTACACGAATACGGGCAAACACCTATTTTCATAAATTGTAAGCGCCAAGCCACCTTAGAGCCTGATCCGAAAATTTCAAGTGCCGAAACAACGCTCCAAAATCATACCCTCTTATTTGCGACAGCAGCCGTACAGACTCTCCCAGACAAAGACGAGTTTTATACTGGGAGAGTGGGCATTGCTGCCCTTTCTATCAATATAGGACTCGGAATGGGCATTGAATTCTTGAAGAGGTATGATAACGATTTGTGTATGGCAAGCTTGGCAGTAGTGCGCAATATGCCTGCGGTTATATCCCCTAATTTTTATGCTAATCCTAAGGAGTTAATAAAAGATTTCCATATACACCTGCACAGCAGTATGGATTTTTTAAAGAGTCGTCTTGGCAAGGATCGCAGTTTAGAAGCCATGCTTTTAAAGACACTCATAGATTCAGAACAGGGGGTTAAACTTGATACTATATTTAAAAGTAGCGGTACTAGCATTAATAATTGCAATGTAAAAAAATATACTGAAGATGACTATAAAAATGCAACCTCTGAGTATCAGCGCATATTGAGTGAACATAACAAGGAAAATCAAGGGTTGGCAGCTCGTGTAGCAGATTATGACAATGCAATCTCAGAAATAAAATTGCTCAATAAACTTGTCGATGCATATTTCAGCGGAAAAGACGTAGCTATTCAAACCGCAAAGGGAAAATTGGATAAATTCAGACTCGAACATCATCACAAATAGTGTCACCCCCAACATTCCTGCAATGGGTGCCATTTGCAGGGGCATCTTAGAATGCTTTAAATCAGAACGAGTGACAAGGAGTGAGGGGGTTTAATGGGGAGAGCGGTGCTAAAGGGCAACCTTAGCCCTCATGATGCGAGTTTTGTACAGCTGCCTCCGTCTGCTCTCTCATAAAGGGTCAGCGCAAGGATTCGTACTTGGCTATTATTGCCCATCCCCCAAAATCGTAAAACCCAACACGAAAGTCACGTGTTTTGTTCAATATACGAGGGTTTATGCACACCACCAAAAAGGAAGCTACTACCTGTTCACAACTTAGCCATATCACTTTTGACCATGTTCATAAGTGATAGACACGTTATTGAACACAATGGTGGCAGGCGATCTGGAGCACATGCAGGAGAAAATCGAGCGGCCTGATTTTACGATTTCGGGGGATGGTCAATAATAGCCATGAAGCGATAGCCGCAACGCTCAAAATATCGCTCCGCCAGATCACGCTCGTCGCTGCCATTGGTGCTGTAGTCCCCCGAGCGAAGATTGCACAAGTCCGCCATGAAGCCTCGCAGCACCGTCTGGGGGTCAGTCTTCACTTCCTCGCAGAGTTCCAGGAACGCATCCGGGAGGTTCAGACAAACGGTTCTCGCCTCCTCTCGTTTCGCCATCCTCTGCGCCTCTTTCCGCTCAAAAATCCTGCGGATGTCGTCCTCGACAAAGTGCTGCGTTCCGTCACGCTCCAGGTAGCGCACACCTTCGAGGTCGCCAGGTCCAAGGGGCGGCTCGCAGAGCCGGAGGGCTTCCGACTCCGTCAACAGGTCCACCAGGACATCGCCGTCATAAGCGTAGATATCGAAGTCCTCGCCCGATAGCTCGATGTACTCGAGATATGCTTCCTGATGCTGGAGCTGGACCACCACTACAAGGTTCGGGTTCTGCGCCCTCCCCTTCTGGGTTTCCTTCCTGTTGATGACAATGCCTATGGCGGCCAGTCGACCGGTGATGGTATCGAAAAGAGCGGGATCTGTGGGAGAGGACTCCGCAAGAGCGGCTACGCAGATATCGAAAATTTTTTGGTAAGTCGACCCGTATGGAGTGGGTTCCTCGGTCATCAAGTTTCTCCTTTGCTGCATTTCCAGTTCAGTATTTGATGTAATCGTCTACTCTCCCCCAATCCACTTAACCGGTTATTTATCCGGTTAAAGAGCCGGTTGTCTCAGACTTGTGTTTAATCTAAGTATCACCATGTGGCTCAGAGCGAAAGATCCAACTACCTTTTTGCGTTTAATCTCAACTACACGCTAACCGGATGATTAACCGGTTAATCGATATGATCATTATCACCCGATTGAAATAATCCCCGAGACTGCCTAAAGAGTTGATGATGAACCAGGTTGCATACCAATGTCTTTATTCGCGCATTTTATCGTTGTACCAATCGATAATGCTATAAGGACCATTGTATATGCCGCTCGCCCAGGTTCCCTGACAAGTCTTGTCGTTCATCCAGCAATCTTCGTGCACGGTTACCCTTCCGGACTTAGGGAAAGCAACTATCCTCCCATGATTGGCTTCAACTCGATACTGTGTCCCTTTACGGGAAATGGCCTTCCCTTGACCAGATTCCATCAAAAGTTCATAAACCTGTTTGAAGGTAGGCATCAGAAATCCTTTCAGATCATTCGGAATATTCTTAGAGATTCTTCAATGAGTCTGACCTTGTCGGATGGACACTTTTTCTTTACGCTATCGGGATCCAACCTATTCCATGCACTTCTAGAAACTATCCCATGGCGCCGTTTCACGTCTGCAATCCAGCATGTCTGAACGATAACAGAATGTCGCATCCTGATATCGTTAATGATTTCCGTGTAAGTTGCCATGACATTTCTCCTACTCCCATAAAGCGTGCATGGTGATACTCATTCATCGGCGATACCCTTCATCTCATTAAAGAGCCTTCTGAGGCCTACTTCGCGGATACGGCCTGAAGATTTTTTCTCGAAATCGTTTAACCCGGAGATGAGGTCCTGGTACGCGGCGTTTTCAGGGTCCGAGAGGATCTTCTGAAACTCAAGCTCCAGGCAGGCCTCCTCCCGTTGATGGCGGATATCGGCGAGACGTTTGATCTCGGCTAACTGCTCCCGCAAAAGTTCCTCCTCGGAATCAGCGAGTCTCTGTGCTCTCGACCGGTACCCCGTCGGCGCCTTGTAGCTGCCGGCTTTGCGGAGCACCGAGAAGAAGTAGTTGGAGGGATCCTTCTTCATCTCGGCTTCACGTCCGTTTTCCTGCATGTCGAAGGCGAAGTGACGCAGTGACTGGAGCATCGAGCCCTCGGAGCATCCCGCCGTTTCCATCCAGGTCTCTACCTGTTTTGACTGCAGGTCTCTGGCGTGCCACCATTCAAGTTCAGGATCGTCGCGAAGGATTTCGGCCAGGGTGTTCAAGGCCGTAGTCGGGGTATTAGTAGTTAGATTCAGATCTTTTTCTACTACTAAGGGAGCCGTCCTGACCCCGACCGGTATGCTACCCCCTTCTGTACCCGGCTTGTTAACCGGCCAATTAACCGGGTTCCTAACCGGATCATGGTAGGGGCGTCGGTCCGGGTTGTTGACCCTGGCCGCGTATTCCTGGCACATCTGAGCGTTCATCGTGTAGGTAAATCCACGTTTCTTATGGTTGATATAGAGCTGTATGTTGCCTATAAATCCCGCTTTGGTGAGCATCCTGAGCGCGTATTTGACCGTTGCTATGTTCACGCCGGTAACTAGCGATATTTGTTCACGATTAGCGATTCCTCCGGCCTCGATCAGATACATAAGGATCTTGCCCTGTCTCTCGGAAAATGGTGCCCATTTGTCGTTATCCGGTTCGTTAACCGGTTCGAATAGCGGATAAGATACCGGTTCTTTGGTCTTGTGGGGTTGTGGGTTAGCCGGTTCCTTAACCGGTTTGCTAGCTGGTTTATTAACCGGTTGAACCGGATGATAAACCGGCTCACTATCCGGACAGTCGGTTATCTCACCGGTTATCGAACCGGCTTGTTCTCCGGTTAATTGGCCGGTTAGTGAACCGGTTAAGTTGTAGATTGAAGGTTCTTTGCCAGATTTGTCAGGAATCGCTGGCGGAGGGGTGTACTGAAAGTGATGCTTGGCGGCGGGAGAGGGGGGCGGAGCGGAAAGCCCCGACATCTGTGCCGCCGCATCCGCTAAAGATCCTTCGGAGTATGCCTTGTCCAAAAGGGCGCCCAGGGCGTTCTTGAGGTTTTTCTTAGCCATGGAGCAGGCTCGGTTGCGCTTCGTAGCCGGCGATCAGGTCCAGCAACTCGTCAGCGAGGGCGCGGTACCTTTTCGACCCCGTCGACTGGGGATCGTATTTCAGGCAGGTAGTGCGGCTGATTTCGGCCTGCTTGATCGCGTCGTTGGTCGGTATGGTGGTGTCGAAGGTGTTGTTGGGGTATCTTGACCGCATGGTGTCGACTATCAGCTTGGAGGAGGTGGTGCGCATGTCGACTTTGTTGATGAGCGCCTTGAGGAAGCTGAGATTCTTGTTGACCTTGGAGGCGCGGACCTGTTCGATAGCGGTGTAGACGCTGGTAAGCCCGTCTAGGGAGAACCGGGATCCGGCCTCGACGGGGACTATCACGGCGTCGCTCGCTATCATTGACATGATCACCCAGAGGCCAAGGGAAGGGGGACAGTCGATTAGGGTGACGTCGTAGTTTTGAGTCGCGTGGTCCCTGATGATGTTTTTCAGCAGGAAGTAGTTCTTCGCAGTGTCCGCGTACAGGTCCGACTCGATTGTGGCGGTCGCCTGGGAGTTGGGGAGGATGTCCAGGTTGTACAGGGTAGGGTAGATGCACTTCTCGACCGAGGTGTCCTCGATCAGGGCGTCGTAGAGGGTGAAGGCGGGCTCCACGTCGCCCATGAGGAGGCTGGTGGCGTTGCTCTGCGGGTCGTTGTCGACCACCAGGACCTTCTTGCCGCGGTTGCCGAGGGCGTGCGCCAGGTTAACAGTGGAGGTTGTTTTGCCCACGCCTCCCTTGTTGTTGACCATGCTGATTATCATTTGATGCCGCCTGATGTTCTTATTGGGTAATGTTAGAGGGTATATATACGCCTAACTAGCTTGAAGTCAATATTTTTTTGGTGATTTTAGTAAAATAATGCATTGTGGATGGGCTTGTTGATGGGTGGACAACTCGGGACATAGGAAGCAAATGCAGGTGCAAAGGGGGGCGAGGAAAGGAACACGGTTATCGAACCCCCAAAAGGCACTTTTGGATGGAATGTTTTGTTTAGTAAACGCATAGAACCGCCCTATTCGTGGCGGTTCTATGCGTTTGAAGACCCATAATTGCGTGTTATGTAAAGTTCGATGGAGCTAAACGTTTGAGGCTCCTGATATCCGACGTTAAGGGAGGAACCAATACTCATGCTATCTGGTAGGGGGAGGGGCAGACATCTGCGCACGCTCAGTTTAGGCCAGCCTTTTCACTGACTTGGTCACTTGACTAGATACGGCCCCGCCGCGTCCCTTTCCCTTTCCCTTTTCCGGCTTTTCCCTCGATAGTGGATTCATCATGCATGAAACTTAGCACTGGGAAAGGGTGATTTATTTGATTCCTCTTTCAAGGTTTTAAGTCTCCGATCTTCTTTGAATATTTCTTCTTCTATTGCAACTAGGAATCTATTGGCATCGGCTAATATTTTCGTGTTTTCTGCTATGTCAGCATTATCGTCTAGTGACTCAAGAACAATTCGCGTTTCTTTGGAACTAGCTTTTTTGTTGCATTCGATATTATTTCTTATCCGTTCCAGTTCTTTTGGATACTTTTTCGAAAGATGTAAATTGTTTGTCATAACAAAGAGTTGTTCCGCAAATATTGATTGAAGGGTGCCTATTTTAGCATTTTTTTGTCGTAAGCTTCTAATATTTCTGTTCTTTGCTCGAATGCCTTTAGCCGTTTAGCCGAATCAAATAGTTTCTCGTTCAAGCTAATTGTTCTATGCGCAATAGTATAAGACTTAACACTTATTCCGAGTGCAATCAGAGCGATAAGTGTAGCCGTATTGTTTGTTATGAAATTTATTATAAAACCAATCATTAAACCGCCTAGATTGTAGCATGTCACTGGTACTGCTTATCGGAGCTTGCCACCTCAGGACTCCCAAGAATCCAGAATTGCCCCCTCCGGACTTTGAAGCCGCTATTCAATTAATGGAAGATCGGGGTTGCACCGACGATCTATTTCCAAAAGGGCTCGCAAGTTATTCATCAGGTCAGCGCTGCCAGTAGAGAAAAGGTGTTGCCTGACTTTTTCGTGAGCTTCTCCGGCATCATTGGCACTCACGTTCGTCTCAAAAACAACTTCATTCGTCTCGTCTGCATGAACTGTCGCGTGAAAGTTTTTCATTGGATTATCCTTTATTCGGCTTTAATCCGGGCTTTAACCCGCAAACTATCTGTAACTTGATTATCTGGAATTTGAAACAGCGCTACCTCTTGGTGAAGTAGATGTGTACTCCAGACCCAGGCGAGTATAAATTTTCTGCCAGTAAATAGGGTCATTGGTCCCAATATGTCTACAATAGTCCGCAAACGATTCTGAAGTTTCGGTGGCAAGAAATTTCTTATCTTCAAGGTACCAGCGCTCATAGGCAAAAAGTTCACTCCTCAATTCATGTTCTCTCTTGAGATATTCAATGGATTCTTTTGACAATGTTTCGGAGTCTTTCACCCAATTAGAAATTTTGGTCATAACCTCCTCATTGACAAAAAAACTAAGTGGAAGCATGGGGATTGTGCAGAATTGAACTTCTTTAGCAAACTGTTCTTCAAAATTCGGATGTCTCGAAAAGAATAAAAATGCATTGGCAATTCTCAACTTGAGGGCGATGTCGATTTGATAAAAGTCGTATCCCTGAAAAGCAGAACGGGACTTGTAAGTATCCCACCACTTGTCAGTTTTGTCATTTCGTCTGTCAAGAGCAGCGGCAACCAACTCTATTACGTGCTCTGCTTCAATTATCGTCATTGTTGCCATAAACGTCTCCTCCTCCTTGGGGTGGGGGTATTAACGCTAGACTGACCGGCGTCGCCGGTCCAGCTGTGGGTTGGGAGATCGCCGTTCCGCGACTCTACTAGTGTTCTACTCGCCTTACTATTCTCTTATACAGGCGTTCACGAATTTCATGCCAAAATAAGTGAATTTCAATGTCTCGTTTTGCTGTTGTTTCAGTTCAATCGGTGCCCCAAGTGTATCACTACGAGAGTCGCGTCTTCCCTCTACGCGTTGAGAAGTAGAAATATCTATCTCTATGATTTGTAATCGCTTCAAATTGTCAAGAAAAGTCAATGCTACGTCATCTGATATTAGTGGAACCACCTGCTTGCACAGCCTACAAAAAACCCCATACATCTCATGCTCATTGCTAAACAGGTAGTTGTCACGGCTAGAAGACCTTTCGGTCCTCAATGCCAGTATTTCTTGTTTGTAGTGGGATTGTATTGCTAAATGCTGTATTAGCTGCACTTCGGGTGGAGTCAGTTGTTTTATAACCTCAACAAAGGCTGGATGGGCATTAGCCGCAACGGCTGAATCAAGAGTCGTTGCAAGAAGATTTGCATACATATCACTCAAAGTTTCTTCATGCCCGATATATTTTAATGCCTCAAGTATTGGCCCCGCTATCATTGGATTTGGAGGAGATATTCGATCCTCGGGCACATTCTGGAGCTTAGCTGCTACTTTAGTTGCGACAAAATCCTTGATTTGGTCATACCCCCAAACCAAAGCGCTAATAGGCGCAAGCGCAACGTGGATAGTTTTTACGATAGTGCTTAAAGCTTTGCCTACTTCGATTGCTGCGGGCTGTAAGGCATCTTGGTATATGGGAACTGCTTTGGCAAGCCCTGCAACTGCCTCTATAGTATTTTTTATATTTCCGTCAGAAACAGTTGTCATACATCCCCTCCACTTTTTAGCTATCAGAGAAATACCAGGCATAACTTTCCACCCTCGCTAACGATATAATTGGGTCTCAGGTCTTGGTTTTCGGCTGAACCATCCCATTTTAGGCCTCCTCTTCCTTGGGGGTATCCAGGTAACCAGGCGTGTATCGAACCGGTTCATCGGTACTGAGTGCGATCACTCAAAACAATGGCTGCTTGCGATGCCTTTCATTCTTTTCATGATTTTTTCTATTGACTCAAGCGGAGGATCAGGAAACGATTCCATGAACTTATCACCGTCCTCAATTCCCTCCATAAATGGTGGTTCCTTTTTACTAAATCCTAAAAAAAACAAGGCTTGTATTTTATCTGGATCAACCTGAAGAACCTCGGATGTGGTGGCGAGGGCAAAACTTAAAACCTCGGCGTCATCGGTTTTACCCTTAACCATGTAATGATATTTGCCACTAATTCTACTTAAACATCCCACAACGTATAGACTGAATTTTATACTACTTGGAATCTCGTCTTCTTCCATTACGGGTAATATAAACATTCTGAGATGGACGACCATTTTACTAGCTAATTTGGCGTTTCGCTCCTTTTTGCTCAATCCGAACACGGGTCCCACCTCCATGTCTATGGTGCTTAGGGTCTTCTGCCTTCAGTTGACCTTTTCCCCGTCTCAACAAGCCTATCAATGACTCGGGATTCAATTTCTTTAAGATCGCCCAGTTCAGCAACACCGATAACTGACATTGCACCAATATTCTCTGAGAATTTAAGTACTTCTTCAATCTCTTCATCAGAATAGTTTGGTTCAATACCGGCATTTGTGTTAAACCGTTGGACATGCAAACCACCTGTATGAGTATATTCACACATGGCGCTCCATGACTTACTTTTAATCATAGATAATGTTTGTTCTAAATCAGCAAATTTTTCCTCAATATCACCTATCAATCTATTAGTTTCTAGGAAATTGCATTTTTTACCAGATATGTATCTATCAATTTGAGAATCTTTAGCGCAATGCGAAAACCATAGCCCGCGAATATATGCTTCAAATTCAAGACGAATAAGGGCAAAACTCGACGAATAAAGTCGGTTTTCAATGAGTAGTACTATTGCATGGTGATGACCTTGTGCAATTGCAAAGCATGCTCCTGCTGCTCTTACTCGGTTACTTTGGGGCAGCTCCTGCCCGTGAAGGGATTGACGTAGCCATTCAACAAATTCGCCCGCTTCTTTAATGCGCTCTGGTGTTAACATGGTTTCTTGCCTCCTTTGATGCTGGAGACCGCCCATCGTATAACATGGGGGTAATTACTGACGGTGCCGTACTTCAGTGCTGGCATTCTATTATCTCCAAAGCCTTTCAAACCTGGCTGGGTTGGCCGCAGTATAGATTACCGTGTGTTGTATGTTGCGGTGGCCTAAATAATCCTGGATAAGGCGGGTATCTGCGCCCGCGTCGGCAAGGGCGTAACCGCATGCGTGTCGGAGCATGTGAGGGTGTGAAGAGACGGAAAGCCCGGCCTGTTCTCCGTATGCCCGGATTGCGTGCCAGGTCGTTTTTCGGCTCAACATGGTACGCCGCTCGCTGATAAAAAACGCGTCTGTCTCTGGCTGCATCTTCGCCCGGACTGACAGCCATGCCCTGATTGCCTTTAGCTCGTCTGTACGCAGGGGGTGGCTTGTTGACAACCCTTTTTTAAGGCGGGCGACGTGCAACACCCGGCTATCAACATCGACTTGGGACAGCTTAAGGCCGCACGCCTCCGAAACCCGCAGGCCGTGGCGAAACATCAAGAGCATTAGGCAACGGTCGCGTACTGCGTTGCGGCTGCCCTTGGTCGCTGTAATGAGCCTGTCTACCTCGATGGCAACAAGGTGTTTGCGTTCTTCCATCGTTTTGTCTCATGTTGGGGGTGTTGTGGGTGGGCTAAGACTGCGGATTGCTTATAACACGTTTTATGACATGAGACAAAATGAATTATTATGTCTCATGTTAATTCTGAGGAGGGAAGTATACAAGGGAAGGGTGGCCGGCACTGCGTTAAACGACAAATCAAGCCGCCCTTATAACAGCCTGGCCGGGGGATGATAGCGAGTGAGTGTCAGCCAGCGAAAGGTTTTTTGAGTCCGGACACGACGCCGACATGCAGCGAGGATCTGCGACCAGGTTCACCTGGTCGCCTGCAGCGGGAGCCATTCGGTGGGCACCCGCCGGTGGCGAGGGTGGGCCGGTGGCACCCTCGGTAGGCATTTTTCTGGTACTTTGACCAGGGCGGGGCTTTTGATATAAACGGTTGCCGGCGAGTGCCCGGCAAACATCAGTAATAAGGCATTCAGCTCAATTCTTAGCAAAAAAGCCTGTTACCATTGCTCTTTGGGAGGGGGTTTCTGAATGTTTGACAAGTACATCTCTTATCACCATTGATTTCTTCCTTAACCACTGACCAACCATTTCGTCAAAATCACGTATACTGGCGACCTCGGGCCTCAGACGGCGGGCACACGCGTCATGAATTGTTTTCATCGCTGAATCCAAGGTCTTATACCGTTTCCCTCGGAACTCGCGTTCAGCAATGTCTTTAACGGCATCTTGACGTAATTCTGCGAAACCTATGTTACGATACCCTCCCTCAAATAGGGTCTTCATTGCTAAAAGTACGGCCAGAACATCATCCACTTTACTTTTATTATTAGGCATTACAGGCCTCCTTATCTAATGGTTACATACCCTCTGGATTAATTTGTATTCCACTCTCAATATTATTTTCTATATCCGACACAAGATTAGTTAGGTGAACTATTACAATAGATAACCTAGATAATATTCCATCATCTTCGTCTAAAAAACCTTTTAAATCATTTTCAATTTCATAACTGTGGTCTAACAGAATATTTAATTTTTGGTTGGCTTTAATACGTTGCATTTTCTGAGCTTCAATCGCACTGTTGAATATACTTTCTAATAATATGAGACCAACATCTATAATAATATCTCTTTTTATGCCTGTTTTCTCTGATGTAAGGTTTAAACTTTTAAGGTTTTTTTTAGCAATTACAATGCTTTTTTTTACTAGCTTCTGTGATGAAATACAATTTGGCCCAATTGCAATGCTCATGACATCGTCATTAATTCCGTTGCCGGTTACCAAAAGGTCAAAAACTTTTTTTTGGGTAAGGCCAATTTTTTTTGTCAGGCTGTCGAAAGCCGCACTTCCTTCTACGCTCAAGGTACAGGTTGTCCGAATTTCAGGCTCTTTAACAACATTTGATAAAATCTTATTTTTCATGGGTTCCCTCCTAGGCCTTATGTATTAAACATACTATACTACTTTTAAATAGTCAACTACACTTTAGTAGTAAATATTTTATTGGCGGGGCCTTCAAGACAGGGCGCAGGTTGGGATTCCCCCTAGCTGGGCGCTCCGGGGCTGCGCTTTGCGCTTGCCTGTTCAAGGTGGTGGTGGCGGCGGAGTAGGGGGGGGCTGCACCGGCTCATCGAGGAGCGGAGCGGTCGAGTAGACGGTAAGGGGAAATGGGGGTCGCTTCAGAAAACGGATTGCAGAGTACACTAAACGACCGTTTTCGAGCAAACACGCTTAACGTACTTTACGATCCGTTTTCTGAAGGGACCCCTATCTACAGCCTTGATGCCGGGAAAGCCGGCTTCCAAATTTGGCGTTTAAAGGGAGTTTCCCCTCTGGGGATAGGGCTTCCCTATCCCCAGATCCGCCGACTTTGTCGCAGTCGCTACTGAGACGCCCGGGATCCTAAACTGACTCACGGAGGGTTACCGTACGGGCCTTCCCCTTTCGTATGTGGAAATGCTTATTTTGAACGACGAGATCACATCGATCTCCTCCTTGAGCTTCAGGCTGTGCGTATCCTGCGCAAGATGTTCAAGGTCTTCCTTGTACCCTCTATTTTTAAGGGTAACCAAAATTTGATTACTACACTCTTGAAAGTCAACAATACCCTTGAGGTAATCATTATCTTTTTTTTCAAGGTACATTTCATTGCGGCATTCGTTTATAATGCCTCTAGCATTATTCATAGCCTCCTGCAGCATATAATCCAGATTTATATCAATTACATTTTCGTCACCATCACGATAGTGGTGATGTATCCACTTGCCTTTGAATATTCCTTCCTGATCAAGACCAAAAACATAGGCCTCTGCAATTATGTCTCGGCTATTGTCAAGTCGATTTGCTGTCGTTATGACGGCAAATCGACCGTATCCAAGAACAAGGTTGCTAAGGTAAAACTTTACAGCATGGCTGGCTGGCTCTTGGGCTTCTGCCCATTTACGCAGGAATGGGATTATGGTAGAGAATGAACCGGTGCCTAAATGGGCGCGGACTGCAGCAACAGTCGGTTTGTTGCCCATTGCCACTATGGAATCGGCTACAGCGTATACTTGCTCTTCTGTAATTGCCATGGTTTGCCTCCTGGGTATGATCCTGTAATGTGGTGTGTAATGTTACACAACATTACATTACAACAAATTACACGTCAAGGCCTATTTTCCGTTACGGGTTACCCCCAACATCCCAGCGATGGGGGGCCATCCGTACCTGAAAAAGATAAAAATGGGGGGAAAGGGGTAATTTCGGGGTCGTCCCCTGTCCTGCGGCAACAGAGGGGTGATCGGCCACGTCGCGGCCATCCGCAAAGCCGAAATACTTGTTGACACCGTATCATGTATGATGTATCGTATATTTATACACCATACATGATACAGATATCATACAGCATACACCGAAAAGGAAAAATACTATGGCAAACACCGCCCCACGCCCCGGGATCACCTTCGACCAAGTAGCCGCCACCGCCGACACCCTACTGGGGAAGGGAATTACCCCGACCATACAAGCCATCCGCGATGCCATCGGCGGCTCTCCGAACACTGTCCAAAAACACTTAGCGGTTTGGCGGGAGGCCATTCCCAAGAGCAATGCGGAGGCCCCGACGCTGCCGGCCAACCTCGCCGCAGCATTTAACGCAGAAATCGTCCGTGCAACCGCTGAGGCAAGATCCGAGGTGGAGACCAAACTGGTCCAGTCTCAGAAGGAAGCTTCTGATTTGGCAACCGCAGGTGAGGCGCTGGAGTCAGAAAGAGACGACCTAGCTGACCAGGTGAGCTCGCTCACTGCCGCTCACAACACGCTGACCGGCAAGAGTGAGGAGCAAGCCAACGAAATCGTCCGGCTTGCCACCGAGCGGGAGCGTGAGCGCGTCACCGGAGAGAAGGGCCGGGTTGAGTTAGCCCAGGCACTCAACAAGATCGAATCTCAAGCTGAAAAGCTCGCAGATCAGAGCGCAGCCATCGACCGCCTGGCCACGGCCCACGCCGCCGACCTGGAACGGCTGACGACCGCTAACAACGCCGAGGTCCTGGCCAGGATTGCAACCGAGAAGGCCGCCGCCGTACTCCAGGCCCGGATAGATGCTCTGGCTGAAAAGCTCGCAGCTCAGACTGAGGTCATCGACCGCCTGACAGCCGCCAATGCAGCTGAGACCCAGGGCCGCACCGTTGCGGAGAAAAACGCAGCTGTCCTGCAGGCCCAACTTGATGCGTCCCAGGAGCAAACCGAGGCGGTTAAAGCGAGGGAGTGTAAATTAGACATAGAGTTGGAGAAGGAACGCCAGGTAGCCGAGCAAGCCCGAGGAGAGGGGAAGGAATTGCACGATAAAATTGAGAACCAGGCGGGCAAACTTGCCGAGCAGGCTAATACCATCGGCAACCTAGAGAAGGAGATCACCAGGCTGAAAGCGAGCCAGGTCTGAATTGGTGGGCCTCCTGGGCGCTGGCGGCTTAATGCTGCCAGCCGCTCAGCACCTGCCCCTACTCGGTTCCGGTGTACGCAAATCTAAGGGGTGCACCAGGTCTCCCCCTGTCGTACCGCGACAGGGGGGTAGCCAAGCAGATTCGAATAATTTTCGTGCTGAACCAAAATCCTGGGGGGCTTTCCCCCCCCAGCCCCTCCCTGACACCGAGAACGATTAACGGGCTATTCGCTGGGACCGGCTTTCCAAGGGGGTGGGTATTCCTGTGAGTGTTCTCGCCCAATATACCCAAAATCAAAATCAGGACCCTGGGGGGGAACGTCCCCCTCCCCCCCAGTCCCCCTCTCCCTTTTCTCGTTTTCTGCTTTGGCCGAATGATTTTCGTGCTAAACCAAAATCCTGGGGGGCTTTCCCCCCCCCAGCCCCTCCCTGACACTGAGATCAATTGACGGGCTATTCGCTGGGACCGGCTTTCCAAGGGGGTGGGTATTCCTGTGAGTGTTCTCGCCCAATATACCCAAAGTCAAAATCAGGACCCTGGGGGGGGAACGTCCCCCTCCCCCCCCAGTCCCCCCCTCCCTTTTCTCGTTTTTCTGCTTTGGTGCTCAGTTCCAAACAGGATCAAAAACAAACCCTTTGGATGCAAGTCCCCTACCCCGTGAAGGCATGGGACAGCGATAAGAGTTATAAATGTTCCCTGTTTTCTGACACCTAATAAACGGACTTAACTGCCTCTATTGCCGTGGTTCTTTTCGCCCCCGCCAACGTTAGTCTCTCCCTAAACTCTTCCGGCGTGAAGCTGTGCTTGAAGCTATCGTAGGGGGTAACACTTCTGTCGTCAAAGAGCACGGCATCATTTGACGGTTGCCATTTCCAATTTAGCTTGATCGCTTTAGCGTTAGCTCCGACTTTGTAACTGTTATTGCGCTGTATAATCCCTGCTTCCTCAAGCTCAACTATTCGCTTCATATAAGCAGCTTTACTGCTCCAGGCCTGTAGCTTGTCGCTGTGCACCTGAATTGCGTCCCTATGCCGGCGTGGGTTGCAATATCGGACTAATTCAGTCAGAAATTTTAGCTTGGGCAAACTGCCCTTGCATATCTCTATGCAGTTTTGCAGGTCAAGCTTGCTGATGTAGCCGTGTGTGCTGTTATGTGTCGAGTCTGGGAAAGTTTTAGACAAGTCATAGCTGTTGTAAATCTTTGCGGCCTGCCGCTTGATCTCGGCGGCTACTGCCCTTGGACGCTGGAGTATGTCCTTGCTGAAACCGTTGTGCCTCTTCTGGATCCAACTCCAGGCTATTTGAATTGCCTCCCCAATTGGAACGTTCTGCCGCCAGAGGCTATACAGTATTTCAAATTGTGCCTGGTTCCTCGTACTATGGGACTGTAAGCCATGCTCAAGCAACTCCATGCCGATACGCTTTGATGTAATTATTGAGGTCTGCTGTGTGAACAAATTGAGGTGTCCTTGAGTGCGGGGAACAGCGGCAAGATCAAAATCATCTAGTTTCTCGAACCAATACAGTTTTTCCTCTAGGCTGTCCAGAGTCCCGCCATTTTCTAATATCGGGCGTTGATTCACACCGAAAGGCAGTCTGAAAGGCTGTTTTGCCTGGGGATAAACCTCAATGCCCTTTGTGATGTCAATCGGCGTTGAAAATTGACCCACCATCGGCGTCCAAAATTGACCCACCCCAGGCAGTAGTTTTTAGCGTTTGAGCCTCGTTTTTATTCTCCAGCTGTCGTTTCCGGTTTCGATTATTTCGC
>Ga0209123_1001336_pt1 | contig 24875 bp, 18 predicted proteins | sample BarGraIncu00431A_FD_184500 | JGI IMG/M metagenome (GOLD analysis project Ga0209123, IMG submission 184500) | Arctic peat soil microbial communities from Barrow, Alaska, USA - Barrow Graham LP Incubations 004-31A (SPAdes) (version 2) | ecosystem: Environmental > Terrestrial > Soil > Wetlands >...
TTATCGGACTTAATAATAAGATGGTTCTGATCATCGGATTCGTTTTGGGTTTTGGATTACCTTTGGCATTTATTTTATTCCTGAATTTCTTCGACGACCGGATACATAATCAGAATGATCTTGAAAAAAGTACCAATATTCCCATTTTGGGCAATATCATGCATAGTTTGTCTAAATCGGATTTGGTCGTTTACGAAAACCCAAAATCAAACATTGCCGAATCTTTCAGGGCGCTACGCACTAACCTTCAGTATATGCTTACCGGATCTTTGGGGAAAGTAATTTCTATTCACTCGACAAACCCGCGCGAAGGAAAATCTTTCTCAGCAATCAATCTCTCTGCTATTTTGGCTGTGAATAATAAAAAAGTATTGCTGATAGGTGCCGATCTGCGAAAACCAAGATTGCATAAAGTTTTTAATCTTTCAAATGAAAATGGACTAAGCACCTACCTCATCGGCCTCGATTCGATCGATCAGATTATTTTGCCGACAATGATTGAAAACCTTTCTTTAATGCCATCCGGTCCAATTCCGCCAAATCCCTCTGAAATTTTGGGTAAACCAGAAATGAAAGTATTGCTTGAAACCCTTTGTTCCAGGTTCGATTACATCATTATAGATAATGCTCCAACGGCTATGGTAACAGATGGTCATCTGGTAGGTCATTTGTCTGACCTGAATATCTTTATCCTTCGATACGGATTTTCTAAAATGCAACAGATTGATTTGATCAATCAATATGTAGATAAAAAAACGATTGATAATGTAGCGATTTTGGTGAACGACATCAAAATCAATTCGTTTGGAAACTCCTACTACAAGTATTATCAGTACGAAGCGTATCAAAAATCATATTATTCAGATGAGGATGAAGGGGTAAAAAAGCACAAAAAAAAAGGACAACCTAAGCTAGAAGTGGAGAAAACGAAGATGATCGTGTAAGAACGTTAAAAATAATCTTAACCCATTTAACAATGAGTTCGGTCCGTAAAATCAAAAGCACGTCATTGCGAGTGGAAAGCTATTTTTAATAGCCACAATGTTGGAATGACAGTGAATATTTGCGTCTTCATCAGAGCGATGGCCTCAATCAAGGCGTCATTGCGAGGAACTGCCAGTCCCGATACTTCGGGAAAGCAATCTCACATAATTTATAGAATGAACAGATTGCTTTCCCGAGGGATCGGGACAAGCAGTTCCTCGCAATGACGCACTGATTGAGATGCCATCAAACTGACCAAGGCATTTATTTCATATTCAATAGCTTATAAAAACTGTCATTGGTAGGCACTGCCAGTCCCGATACTTCGGGAGAAGCAATCTGAAGCCATCGTTAAGTTTTTTCTGAACCATTTGACAGACTGGAAGAACTAAAACCCACTTTTCGGAATATGCTAAACCATTCAACCATTTAACCATTCATTCTTATATGGAATATGGAACTTTCTTCAAACCTTCTTTAGTTATAGCCATTGATTTTGACGGTACAATCGTTGAACACCGGTATCCATTCATTGGACGGATTCGGCCTTTCGCATTCGAAACAATGGAGGCTCTTCAGGTAAAAGGCCACCGGTTAATCCTTTGGAGCCATCGGGCAGGGAAAAAACTGGATGAAGCGGTTAAATTCTGCCGTTCTCATGGAATCGAATTTTATGCCGTAAACAAAAATTACCCGGAAGAAATTTGGGACGAAAATGACAGCCGTAAAATACTGGCCGATATTTACATCGATGATCGCAACCTCGGAAGACTCCCTTCGTGGGGCGAAATTTATAACCTTATTTGTCCTGAAGAAGAAATAATACCGTCAAAGCCATCAAAAAAGGTATGGTGGAAAGGGTAATAAGTAAACGGAATAGAAATCACATTGCACAAAACATTATTATTTTTAGACACTTATGATACAAAACTTCGACTCCATCTGAGAAACAATTATGGCACTGCTGGTAAACGAGCAACAATAGAAAGTCAAAAACAAAAAAGGTTAAAAGTTGCTCTGAAGGAAAATACAAAGAAATTCTATTTAAAATTTAAATGCGTTTGCAATGATCAAGAATGAAATATTTTTATTATGTTGATAAATAATAATATTTGTTTGCGGAAATTATATAAATACAATGTTTGGCTTTATGAATAATATTAGATTTTTAATTTCGAAACCAATAATGTTTGTATTTCATTGTTTATATAGCTATAAACTATCTCGAAGAGTAATTGGAATTACAGATAGATTATATACTTTATGGATCAGTAATAATCTTAATAAAATTGGAACTTCGTCCAGTATAGGCAAAGATTGTTTTTTGGTAGGCGGTAAATATATTGAAATAGGAGAACACACTAATATTGAACGCCATGGAGTTATAACTTGTTGGGATACATATCAGGGCGAAAAATTTTCTCCATCAATTAAAATCGGAAACAACTGCTCCATTGGGGAGTATTGCCACATCACATCCATTAATTCTATAATCATTGGTAATGGCATTTTAACGGGTAGAAGAATTACTATTACAGATAATTCTCATGGAGCTTCATTGCCAGAAGAGATGGAAATTCCACCTGATAAAAGAAAATTGCACTCCAAAGGCCCGGTAATTATTGAAGATAATGTCTGGATTGGAGACAAAGCAAGTATTATGGCTGGAGTACATATTGGTAAAGGGGCAATTATTGCTGCGAATGCTGTTGTAACAAAAGATGTATCGGCTTATGCAGTGGTAGGTGGGATACCGGCAAAAGTGATCAAAATGATCAAATCAAATTAATATTCTATTTTAATGAATGAATGATCAATCTGAAAACACCAAACGTATTGCCAAAAATACGTTGATGCTGTATTTTCGGATGCTCCTAATAATGGGGGTGTCACTTTACACAGTGCGTATTGTACTTAATACACTAGGAGTAGTTGATTACGGTATTTATAATGTAGTAGGTGGAGTTGTTACCATGTTTTCATTTCTGAGTGGAACAATGGCTTCAGCTTCCCAACGTTTCTTCGCTTTTGAACTCGGACGAAAAAATCATGAAAAGTTAAAAAAAACTTTTAGTATGACTATGACTATCTATACAATGATAGCAGTGGTAATATTATTGTTGGCCGAGACAGTTGGGCTTTGGTTTTTGAATACACAAATGACAATCCCCTTAGTGCGTATGGAAGCAGCCAATTGGATTTATCAGTTTTCGATCTTTTCGTTTATGATGACCATGTTTACGATTCCCTATGATGCTGCGATTATTGCGCATGAGCGTATGAATGTATATGCGTGGGTAAGCATTGTGGAAGTCTTGCTAAAGTTATTTATTGTTTATTTGTTAGTCATATTCTCATTTGATAAGTTGAAACTATATGGCATACTTATATTTGGAGTCACCACTTTGGTTACTTTAATTTATCGGACTTACTGTAAGCGTAAATTCGAGGAATGCAAATTCTCATTCTATTGGGATACCAAATTATTCAAAGAAATTGCATTTTATTCGGGTTGGAATTTGTTTGGAGCCTTAGCTGGCGTATTTAACAATAATGGAATAAATATTATTTTAAATATTTTTTTCGGTCCAATTGTAAATACAGCCCGTGGAATTGCTTATCAGGTGAATAGCTCAATCAATCAATTTGTTCAAAACTTCATGATAGCTACCCGTCCTCAGATCACTAAATATTATGCTTCTGGTGAAAAAGAGCAAATGATGAGATTGGTTTTTCAAAGCTCTAAATTTTCTTTTTTACTCCTGTTTGTTCTGACGATGCCAGTTTTGCTTGAAACAAATTATATTTTTACAATTTGGCTTAAGATAGTCCCTGAAAATGTAGTGTTGTTTACTCGACTGATTATAATTTCAACACTAATAGATTCTCTGTCCTATTCCCTTCAAACAGCTGCTCAAGCTACAGGAAAAATAAAGATTTATCAGTCTGTGGTAGGTGGAGTGATGTTATTAAATTTACCATTTGCATATTTGCTCTTAAAATTGGGTTATGCACCGCAAATTGTTTTCTATTTGGCAATTTTAAACTCTGTATTAACATTGTTTCTGCGCTTGTTTATGCTGAACAAAATGGTTGATTTATCTATTTCAAGTTTTATCATTCAAGTAATTATACCATCCTTATTAGTTACTATAGTAGCCTATATACCGCCGTTTCTTATTTATCAACGAACTGCGGAGAGTTTTTTGGGCTTTTTATCCGTGGCACTTACAGGATTCATTACCTCCATTATAACATTGTACCTTCTTGGACTTTCAAAAAAAGAAAGATCTTTTGCAAAACAATCAATAATAAATATAAGGAAAAAATAAAGATGTTACATAGTATATTAAGATTAATCTTGCCAACAAAAATATTTGAATATTTAAGACGTAAAAAGTATAGATTCGATCTTCTTAGAAACTTTAAAAAGGCCTATAAATATGACATGAAGAAGTATGTGAAATATTCAGATTCATTTGGCTCTGATACAGCTCAAAAACTAATTGGCAAGATAATGCGTGAATATCATGTTGTTGAAAAAGGATTAACAATGCCCGATACAAGATTGGGCTTTGGGAAAGATTTACTCTTGAGTTTGGTCGATAATTGTGCCCAATATATTCAAAAATATGGTGAGAATGAGGAACAGCTTAGGCATGCAATTGGTGTAATTTGGGATTATGAAAATTTTCATCGCAATCAAAATTTTAAATTGAATAGTGCTATTGCAGCGTCTATTGGAAAATTGAAAAGCATAGTAGGTTCAATACCAGTGTGTTATCAACGAGAAATAAATATTGATGACTATTTTCAAAATGTAAACTCAGAATTCTCTCAGTTTGCTAAATCTAGATCTAGTGTGAGAAATTATAGCACCGAAAATATATCGATAGATACGCTTTTATCTGCGCTAGAGTTGGCTAGAACAGCTCCTTCTGCCTGTAACAGGCAGTGTTGGAGAAGTTATGTTTTAGAGGATAAAGAAAAAATAAATTCTATACTTACCATTCAAGGAGGGAATAGAGGTTTTGGTCATTTAGCAAACAAATTAATTGTAATTTCTGCCGAGGTTGGTGTATTTACAAGTGTTGGTGAAAGAAATGAAGTTTTTATCGATGGAGGCATATATGTTATGAATGTACTTTATGCCTTGCACTACCATAAAATTGGAGCTTGCATACTTAATTGCAGCAATTCAATAGAAAAAGATTTGAGACTAAGGGCAATTTGTAGAATTAAGGATTCAGAAGTCTTTATAGCTATGATTTCTTGTGGTATTCCGCCTCCTAATTTCAAAATAGCCTCTTCTCTTCGGTATGAATTAGCAACTACCAATACAATAGTATAGACTTTATGAAAATAGGTATATTGACTTTTCATCGGGCACACAATTATGGAGCTGTTTTGCAGGCTTATGCTCTTCAGGAGGTCTTGTCAAGTATGGGTCATACTGTAAAGTTCATTGATTACAGAAACAATGATCTTCTTGAAGTATACAAAATATTAGTACTTAGGCGCTTTGTTACTCAAAGGGGTGCTCACTTTATCAAAGAGCTTAAAATACTGTGTACTCGATTCCAAAGAAGCAATGCTTTTAATAGATTCATAGATAATTACCTCCATATAGAGCAGGATTTCAGTTCTGAAAATCTAAATCTAAATTACGATTTTATATTTGTAGGGAGTGATCAAGTTTGGAACTTCCATTTGACAAAAGGTTTTGATCATTATTACTGGGGATTATTTAAGCAGGTGGGTTCGAAACTAAAAATTGTAAGTTATGCAGCAAGTATGGAAGTTGCAAATCTGTCGGCAGCAGACAAAAATCAAATTGAATTGCATTTGCGTAATTTCAGTTTTCTAAGTGTAAGGGAAGATAGTTTGATGGATAGCTTAAAGCCACTTACAACAAAAATGTTATCCGTTGTAACTGATCCTACTCTTCTTTTAGGTACTCAATTATGGGCTAAAATAGCCGTAAAGCCAAATATATCAAAGCCATATCTTTTACTATACCAAGTAAGAGCGAATTCGAAAAACGAGGAACTGGCTAAAAGAATTTCGAAAGAGTTAAATTTAGATCTAATTTTTCTTTCAGCTCGTATTGATGAAAAAAACAGTAAAGTCAGTAAAAGTGCTTCACCAGCAGAATATTTGGGACTTTTTAAAAATGCTTCATTTGTTTTGTGTTCTTCTTTCCATGGTACGGTGTTTTCAATTTTATTTAAAGTGCCTTTCTATTCAATAATGATGAATGATGGTAAGGATTCGCGCAGTATCTCTTTACTCAAATCTTTGGATTTGATGAATCGATCCATTACTTATGAAGATAAATTTATCAATGACCCTATTGATTGGATTCAAGTAGAAAGCCGTCTCGATGAGGTGAAGAAAATATCTATAGAATATATTAAGGAATCTTTACAATGAAAATAATATTTTTAGCCAGCAGTGGTGGGCCGGGGGGAGCTTCAGTCGCATTATTTAATCTTATCAGAGAGTTGGGCAAAGACAACCGTCTATATGTTGTTTTTCCGCAGCAAGGAGTGTTTTCCAGAAGCTTGGAAGAATTGGGTATAAAATGTTTTTTTTTACCAACTTACAATCTAACTGTATACCCATGTTATAAAACTATCAATCAAAAAATTAAGTTTACATATAGATTAGTCCGTAAACTCTACCAAAATTGGACTGCTCAAGTTGCTTTGGCTAAAATAGTTCGTAATTTAAAGCCTGATATCATACACACCAATGTTGGTCCTCTTGATTTAGGCTTTAAAATTGCAAAAAAAATGAATATAAAGCATGTTTGGCACTTAAGAGAATATCAAGATTTAGATTTTGATTTGCATTTTTTCCCATCAAAACAAAAGTTTATCCAAATGCTTCAGTCTTCTAATTCTTATTCAATTGCAATAACCAGAGGTATTTTCAATTATTGGCAGCTAAAGGAAGATAGAGACCGGGTGATATATGATGGGGTAATGCCGGAAATTGAGCATACCTATATTGCGCATAAAGATAATTATTTCCTTTTTGCAGGAAGGATTGAAGAAGCTAAAGGAGTGAAGGTATTGCTTACAGCATTTTACGAGTTTTGCAAATCGAACACTGTGTATAATTTATTTATTGCTGGTACTGGAACAGGGTCTTATATGCATGAATGTCTTAGTCTTATTAAAGATCTAAAGATCGAAGATAGGGTTCATTTTTTAGGCCAGGTATCTGATATTTATAAATATATGGAAAAGGCTTTGGCTTTAATTGTTGCCAGTCGCTCTGAGGGTTTTGGTTTTATTACATCTGAGGCAATGTATAATCATTGCTTAGTTATAGGAAAAGATACAGCTGGAACAAAAGAGCAGTTTGATTTAGGGTTGCAAGAGGTGAAGCATGAAATTGGTTTTCGCTTTACTTCAGAGCAAGAATTACTATCTGCACTTGAAAAAGCGATACAGTTATCTGCGCATGAATACGAAACAATTACATCGAATGCCTATTATGTTGTTAAAAAGAAATATATAGTCAAAAAGCATGCAAGTGAAGTAAATGCATTTTATACAAGTATACTTCAAAAAACAAACATTTTTTGAATCATTCTGGGTTTACAATACGCTATATGGCATATTATTATTTTACTTTTCAGTTCTTTCCCTACGATAGCCACCAAGCAATAGGTAATAATGGCACTGTAAATTTGGATGCGAATAGCGTTCTCGGAAGTTCCCCAGAAGGATTTGATTTTCAGGTGTTGTTTGATCCATTTGAAAAAAAGTTCTATCTGCCATCGATTTTTGTATAGCAATGCTACCTGATCGGATGTGACCTGAAAATGATTAGTTAGAAAAACGAAAGTCCGTTTGGTTTCCTTATCGTAAAACTTGACTCGTCTCAGCTTCACAGGATACTCTTTGGATTCATAAAAGCCTTTCAGTCTGCCAATTTGATCACATAAAACTCCGGTGCTTTTATCTGTCTTCAAGGAATACATCCGGTTAAATTTGAGGTTTGATTTTGCACGTATGACGAAATATCATTCATCGTAGCAGGAGTTATATGCACAAAAGCTGGAATTTGAGTTGTTATATCAAAAAGAGTGTGAAGTCAATGGTCGATGAGTCAAATGCATAAATTTTGCCTTTAATCTCAAAATCATTGTTGGCTCTTTTTTTCCTGGCAATAGCAATAAGATGATAAGCAAACGCCTCAAATATTTTGCTGTTTTGGGTTTCATTGGCTTTTGCCAAATTACTTCTTGTAACGCTTATGCCGAAGCCCAGATGGTAAGATTTATTGCGATGGGCATCCAGAGCAACAATCAGATCCCGAAGACTATCCCGATTGGTGAGTTGACCGAAAATCATACAGAGTAGCTGGTTCCAGCACGAAAAATGTTTAACGTACTTATTGCCATCATACTTTTCGACAAATCGATCGAAAATCCGTTGAGGTAAAAACTCAACGATTTGTGCGAAAACATATTTCCCTTGATTCATAGTTAGTGGTTTTTCCAACTAACCTAATCAATTCAAATCGTCACCCTACTTAAACTCTTGCAAAATATAGAATATCAATGATTTCAAAGAACGTATTTATTTTTTTAATGAACACACATGAAACAAACTAATAGTTAACACATCATATACAAAATGCAATATCTGATATTTTCGGTATTCGGAATTCTGTTTCATATGTTCCTCAAACAATACAAATTGGGGGACAAGATAAAAGTGCTAATCTTAATTCTAATTACGCTGATACTTTTGGATTTTTTCGGCGGCTACGGTAGAGGTCAGACAGTAATCATATTTTTCTTAATTCCTTTCATCTTTTTTGAATATCATAATATAAGTATATTTAAAAGATACATTATGATTTTCATGTTTGGATTATTTCTCAGCATGTTATCCAGCCAGTATTTCAGAGGGCAAAAAATCATGACATCACTGCCAGTCTATACGGACTTGTTTGCAATAATATATTACTTCTTTGTGAAGTCGTTGAATCCAAAAATAGAGATTTTAGAAAAAGTACTATTAGTTCTAATCATTTTATTTATAGGTATCTATATCATTTCATACTTTACTTATCCGGACGGTATATTTTCCCGTATATTTATAGGAGAACAAAGGGATTATGGGGAAGATGTCAGAATACGCATCATGGGTCAAGGTTTAGCTTCATTGGGATACTTCTTTGCATTAAACAAATTACTACTTCAAAAAAGGAAGAATGTGCTATATATAGCAATACTATTTGCCTGCGCATTAATTATTTTTCTCATGGGATTCAGAACCATTTTGGCTTTTTTGGTTCCCTTTACAATTTACTTGGTATATAAGTGCTATGGTTTTAGCGGTAGATTATTAAGAATGAGCATATTATCTATAATTGCGATCATCATATTCATAAATATTCCAATTATAGACGAGAAAATCAACTTCATTTTAGATAGAAACAAAAATGAAAACTTTCAAAATGAGGACTACGTTCGGATTGCTCAATTTATATATTTCACGCATGATCATTTCAAAAATGGAATAGAGTATATGCTGGGTTCCGGACTTCCGCAACTAGGAAATGAAGAATTTAACATAAAAGCCAGTCAGTATGGAATTTATATGCAAGGACTTGTAGACAATGGGATCAATTGGGTGGACTTTGGCTTGTTAAGTATGAGCTGGATGGTGGGATTATTGCCAATCGTGACGCTAATAGCTTATTGCATAAAGGCCATTCGTTTAAATGTGAGAAAAGAATATCTATATGTTGGAATTTGGTTCCTATTTCTGGTAATCATATCATTTACAACCATGGAAGCCATTCGACCTGGGAATTTGGCTCTTCATGCTATCGGTCTTGTTCTGGTTGAACTTGCCAGTAAAGATTTAATCATTTTTAAAAGGAAACTAAAATATATAAATCATTAATTAGTAGATACGGATATGAAAAATGTTAAAGCAAGAATAATAGCACACTATCTTCCCCAATTTCATCCTATTCCCGAAAATGACAAATGGTGGGGAAAAGGATTTACGGAATGGACCAATGTTGAGAAGGCTAAACCTCTTTTTAAGGGCCACTACCAGCCCAGAGTACCTGCTGATCTGGGATACTACGACTTAAGAATGCCGGAAATTCGTGAAGCGCAGGCCAAAATGGCTAGAGAGGCCGGAATTGAAGGTTTTATGTATTGGCATTATTGGTTTGGAAATGGGAAACAATTAATGGCAAGTATTTTTGAAGAGGTACTTAAAAGCGGGAACCCTGATTTCCCTTTTTGTTTAGGATGGGCAAATCATTCATGGTATGCAAAAGAGTGGAATTCAGATGAAATAAAAAAAGATAAGTTATTAATTGAGCAAACTTATCCAGGAGAATTAGATTATTGGAATCACTTTAATAAAGTGCTTGTAGCCTTCAAAGATAGCCGTTATCTTAAAGTTGGGAACATGCCAATATTTTTAATTTTTAACACTGTGGATTTGCCGAAAGAATTTATTCCATCGTGGAATAAATGGGCAAGAGAAGCTGGTTTTATTGATGGCATTTATTTTATAGCTCAAGTCAATAAACATACTGTTAAATCGGAAGAACTCGTGCACTCCTATGGTTTTTCAGCTGTTACTTTTTCTAGAACGAGAGAACTCTATTCAAAAAAAAGTAAAGTAGGGAAAGTAATGTTTCGTATTAAGGGATTCCTAAATAAAGTCTTATTTCACAAACCAGTTTTTGCGATGGATTACAAAAAATCATATCCACATTTTATCGGAGATAACGAAAGAAATGAATATGTTATTCCATTTTTACTCCCCAATTGGGATCACTCACCTCGAAGCGGAATGAATGGCACTGTACTTATCAATTCAACACCAGCATTATTTAAAAAACATGTGATACAGGTACTTGATGTAGTGAAAAAGAAAAAAAATAAATTAGTATTACTAAAATCATGGAACGAATGGGCTGAAGGTAATTACATGGAGCCAGATTTGAGGTTTGGTATGGGATATATAAAAGCTCTTAGAGAAGCTTTAGATGAAGTAAATAATTCATAATGCAGGTTATTTATCTTTGCAACAACTTCTCATTCTAATAAATAGCAAAATATACTTAATGAAAATATTGCACGGTTAATTTTGTTGATCACAATCCAAACTAATTTATTTCTAAAATTAATATTATATCAGAACTCCTGACTTAGTTCACCAAAAATAAGTAGTTGATCCTTAATAATTATTAAAAATCTGACTGTTAATAACTTATGTTCTTTGAAGTTTTGTTTTTTGCTTAGGTTTTGATTAAATTTGATCAAAACGCTGGAAATCATGTTAAAGAAATTACCTGTACAACCGCAGTTAGAGATGTTCAATATTGTTAGGGCAATGGCAATTGATGGAAATGCATACGATGGGCATACTTTAAAACCGCAACTGGAACAGGTAAAGGAACTTACAGGAGGCAAAATCAAGAAAGCGATCGTACATAAAGGTTATAAGGTTAAAAGAGGCATACCTGGTGGCGACATAGTTATGCCAAAAGTGTTGAAGAAAGAGAGTTACTATCTTAAGAAGAAACGAGAAGAACGATGCCGATCAACGGCTGGAATAGAGGGACTTATATCTCACCTGAAATACGATCACAGGATGTAAGAAATTACCTCAGTGACACTGCAGGAGACCAGATTAACACATTATTGGCTTTTGCAGCTTATAATATGAAGAAAGGGATGAGATTAAAACAACAAGAGATACTGAACTTAATTTTGCGCTGGATTTTCCAGAGACTTATTTTGGCTCGGGTAAATATCCAACGCTGACGAAGTAATGAAAAACGAGTATTAATAAGGATCAACTAAATAACCTTAAATCCAAAAGAAATAAACGGATATAAATTTGATTTTTTGTTAATAGCTTTTTAATGTTTAAGTTGATACTGTAAAATATGGCTCCTATTGAAGTAAAAAAAAGACCATTTGTTGGATAACTACCGATTACTTTTTAGACCTGCATATTGCAGTTATTAAATCGTTATCTGAAACACATATAATTCATTGGTATGTTATATTTTCGTTTATAATTTTAGCTGATATCACAAAAAATAATAAAATGGATAATATTTCAAGGGTAAAAAAGAGAATAATTTGGCTTACACCTGATTATTTTTTTGACGTAGACACTTACATAGTGCCTTTACTTGCAGTGAATTATGAGATTGACTGGATTATTATAAACATATTTAATTCCAAAAGGAAAATAAATGGCCTTATTGTAAATGAAATAGTGCCTAAAGAGTTTAATTTAAGATATAAACAAAAAGACCCCCGCATTATTTTTCAGTACATTAAATTGTTTATTAATATTTGTAAATTCAAATATGATTTGATTTATTTATCATTTGAGGGGCCACCATTTTTTTTTCCGCTCTTTTTCACTTTTTTTAATTTAAATAAAGTAATTTATGGCGCACATAATGTTACAACCCCCAAGGGATCTGCAGATGAACATATAATTAGGATATATCAATCTTTTGTCCTCAAAAGAATTAAAAATATCCATGTATTTTCCAAGTATCAGATGGAAATAATTAAAAAAACGCTTCCTGGCAAAAATCATTACTATGCTCCATTAGCTTTGAAAGATTTTGGGTCATCTTTGGCTGTTCCTCCAAGTAATACTATTAAGTTTTTGTTTTTTGGTTATATCAGAGATTATAAAAGATTAGATCTACTATTAAATTCATTTCGTGAACTATATGACTCTGGAATACAGAACATACAGCTATGCATTGCTGGTCAATGTGATGATTGGCAGCACTATCAGTCATTGATAGGTTTACATAGTAATATAACGACAAGAATTGAAGTTATACCAAATACAGACATTCCCGATCTTATCTCAAGTTGTCATTATTTAATACTACCATATCAGGATGGGGCACAAAGTGGAGTGCTTCCATTGGCTTATCAATATAATAAACCCGTCATCGCTTCTGATATAAATGCTTTTAAACAGTTTATCATCGATGGGTATAATGGTTTCTTATTTGAGAGCGGTTCACAGGATAGTTTAACCTCTGTTATGAAAAAGGTTATATCCATGCATGGACATAACTATGATTCATTAAAAAATAATGTTTCAGATTTCTGTAGTAAAGAACTTTCAATAAACCAAATAGTATCAAAGTATATTGGCTTTATTGAAGACTGTATTGGAAAAAATAATTAAGCTATTATTATAATATAATGAATGACATAAGAGAAGTAATAAAAAAAGGTCTATGTATTGGGTGTGGTATTTGCGCATACTCAGATCCAATTGGGAAGATGATTTTTTCCAAAAAGCATGATCAAGATATTCCTGTTATAACTAGTGAAAATTATAAAGATGAAATAGCTTTTGAGATTTGCCCTGGTAAGGGATACAATATATTGGAACAATCTAGGAACCTATACAATCAAACACATTACGATTTGGAGTTAGGTTATATTTATAATCAATACGCAGCTTTTTCAAATGACAACGAAGTACTGAAAAATGCCTCCTCAGGTGGTATTATGAGTCAAATTGCCATATATTTATTAGAAAATAAGATTGTTGATAGAGTTTTATCAACTCAGTTTAAATTTGTATCTGGTGTAGGTACCGTTTGCACTTTAGCAAAAGACAAAGCAGATATATTAAGTTCTCAAGGATCTAAATATTGTCCAGTTGATTTATCTGAGGCAATACAAGAAATTAAAAATCAAGATTTTAGAGTTGCAATTATCGGAACACCATGTCAAATCGCTGGAATACGAAACATACAGCGTAAAGACAAAGAATTTAGTCAAAAAATTATTATTACAATAGGAAATTTTTGTGGCGGAATTAAAACGTTTAAAAACATTGAAATAATTGCAAAACGCAACGGAATTAACCCTATAAATATTGATTTCTTCAGATTTCGTGGAAACGGTCAGCCAGGGAGTATGTTAATAAAAGAAAAATCAGGGAAAAATGTTGAGATAGCCTATCCTAAGTATGTAGGATTTAATGGTTTGTCAAAACATTTAAGGTGCCATTTATGCGTTGATGCAACTGGCGAACTTGCTGACATTGCATGTGGTGATGCTTGGATAGATCGATTTCTAAACGATATAAAACCTTGGTCATGCATCATCACAAGAAGTAAATTCGCTGATGATATTGTGAAAAAAATGATTAATTTGAATATTATAACTTCACAATCAATTTCAATTGAAGAGATAAAAATTTCACAACATGAAAATATTAATAGTAAAAAGATAAGGCAGAAGTCAAGATTTTATTTATATAAAATTATGGGCTTTACTCTTCCCTTATTTGATGGAGGATATTATAATAATAATATTAGAGTGTGGACTGAAATTAAGGTTTTTACCAAACATAAAACAAAGTACTTATTGGAAAAGCTTGGTTTGTTCTATATAATCTATAAACTGGTAAAAAAATAAGTAATCTTAACTAACATACGAATATAAAACTTTGATAATGAAAAAAATAGGTGTTTTAACATATATGAAAGAGTATGCAAATCTTGGCACTAATATGCAATCATATTGCACATTTAAAGCAATTCAAAAACAATTTCCAAATGATCAGGTAGAATTAATAAACTATTCAAGTTGGAAACCAGTAATGAAGCCTTATTTCTCACAAATTACAATAAGATCGTTGATAAATGATTACATAAGAATTAGAAAATATAAGAGTTTTTTTGAAAACGAGTATATATTCAGCAAAAAGAAATTAATAACCTCAAACCTGAAAGATTCAATTAATTTTATTAAAAATCAAAACTATGATGCAATTTTTGTAGGTTCTGATACACTACTTGAATTAAAAAGAGCTGGCAATGATGAGCTCACTGCCTACTGGTTAGATGATTCGATAAAATGTATAAAATTTATGATAGCAGCTTCCTCTCATAATGTAACTTTTGAAAGCCTTTCAGATCAGCAAAAAAATCAAATCCAAAACACTGTAAATGATTATTCCTTATTGGGGGTAAGAGATGAAGCTACTTTCAGGTTGCTTTCTCATTTTACAACATCGGGAGACAGCAGATTGCAAATAATACCAGACCCCACATTCACATTTGAGATTGACTATCGCTATATCGAAGAATATATTATTCAAAAAAAACTGGTATTCAAAAAACCAATCGTATGTCTCCATTTATTGAGAGATACCAAATGGGCTTCATCTTTAGCAGATTATTTTAGAAATGAAGGTTATATCGTAGCATCTCTTCGCCCGGCATATTATGCTGATACAATTTTTACAGATCTATCTGCATTTGAACAAATTGGCTTATATAAATATTTCGAACTGGTTATTACACACAGGTTCCATGATTCCATTTTTTGTATTAAAAATCTGACACCTGTAATTGTCTTTCCTGAATATTTTTCTGATGTTACGCTTTATGGTGAAAATAAGAACAAGACACTTTTCAAATCGTTTAACATAGAAGATAATTATATAAGTAATAAAGAAAATCTTACCGCAGAGTCAATATTTGATATGCATAAGCAAGCAATCACAAACTTTAAAAATAATGAGGCTTTTATAAAAGATACTTTGTTGGAAAACAAAAATAGATATGAATCTTTTGTAAGGGAATCAAGTAGGCTATTAAATTGAACAAATAAATAATTATAATAGTTAAGAAGGATTCCTGTATAATTCCCAGGAAAAATTGCCCATTTGTAACGTACTATTCTGAAAATGAAAATCATTATCACCTCACCTTCACTTGATACGAATCAGAACGTGAGTGGCATTTCTTCAGTTACACAATTTATAATAAGTTATAATACTGAAAATGAATATTTACATTTTAATATAGGTAGAAAGGATAATGAAAAGCGCAATTTAACTTGGGTTTTTAGAATTCTGGGAATATACCTGAAATGGTCTTATTTAATGGTTACCCGGAAAGATATTATAATTCATTTCAATCTTGCATTAAGTAAGGATTCTATTATACGTGACTCTCCATTAATAATGATTGCCCGTATATTTCGTAAACATATGATAATCCATGTTCATGGAGGTGATTTTCTAATGCATAAAAAAAATCCTTTATGGATGAACCGATTATTAAAATTAGTTTTATCAGGCAAAAATCCGGTAATAGTCTTAAGTCCCCTGGAAGAAAAAGTAATCCAGGAAAAATTCAATTGTAACAAAATATTTGTTCTTCCAAATTGTATCGGATTAAAAGAAGCTACCTTTTTTGATCGTTCTTATTCTAACGACGATTCCCTGATATTGCTTTTTTTAGGTCGCATTTCAACCGATAAAGGAATTGAATACATCCTTACGGCAATGAAATCCTTAAAAAAGAAAGGTATTAAATTTAAATTTATTATGGCTGGTAAAGGGCCTGAGGAAAAAATCTTCATTCAGAAATTCAACGATTTGTTGGGGATGGATTTTGAATTTAAAGGTGTTGTTTCAGGAGACAAAAAGACAGAATTATTGAAAAGATGCAATGTGTTCATATTACCATCATTTTATGAGGGATTACCTATGGCATTGATAGAGAGCATGTCTTTTGGCTTGGTTCCTATAACCACCAATGTAGGCTCAATCAAATATGTTATTAATGATGGTACAAACGGAATAATTGTCAATACCCATTCATCAGAGGATATAGCATTTGCCATTGAAAAGCTGTCAAAATATAAAGAATACAAACAGGAATTAAGTAAAAATGCACGTCAATATATCCTTGATAACTTCAATCCGGAAATATATATTTCCAGATTAAATGAAATTTACAACTATGAATAAAATTATAAATTTTCATCAGGTCAATGATCATGATTGGTTTGATAATATGGTTTGTTATTTAAAATCTAAATATGTTTTTATAACCACTGAAGTTCTTAATGAATTTTATCAGGATCGCATTAACTTAAAAAACTCATGTCATATTACAATAGATGATGGCGATAAATCATTTTATGAATTTATTTTTCCAGTTTTAAAAAAACATAATGTACCTGCATCCCTTTATGTTTCGCCAATAATTTGCTCAGAAAAATCTAATTATTGGTTTCAGGAAATAATTGGATATAAGCAATTGGAGATGAAACGAATCATTTCTGAAATATCTGATATTCCCCTAAATTTATTTATAAATTATAATCTGGAATCTATAATGAAGACCATGCAAATAAATCAGATTCATGAAATAATTGATAGGTACTGTAAAAAAACTAATACTCCCAAAAAGACATTTCAGAACATGACTGTTGAAAACATTAAAGTAGTTGATAAATCAGGACTTATTGAAATTGGCGCCCATACAATGAATCATCCTATATTAAAAAATGAAAATGATATTTCAAGCCAATATGAAATTAAAGAATCAATAAATGAATTATCAAACATATTAAATCGTAAAATTAAATATTTTGCATATCCTAACGGTATACCTGAGCTCGATTTTTCTGAAAGAGAAAGAAAATATCTTAAAGAAAGTGATATACTTTTAGCCTTTTCAACTGATTCAAAAAATTTTTCATTATCTGATGATAGAACTAGTATACCAAGGATTGGCATATCTAGTAGTGAGAATATGAATTTCTTAAAAACAAAATTCAGGTTAGGTTCATATTGGGGACCACTAACGCGATTGAAACCAACTGGAGAATATAACGAGAGACATAAATTAAACCGAATTTTTTCTTCTGTGAAGATGCAAAACGAAGAATTATAAAACTCGCTTTACACTTTTTTACTATTTCATCAATAATTATGCAATTGAATCATTTGAAGTATAAAATTAAATTACAAATATCAATAGATCCTTTTTCGAAATAAACACAATTTAATGACTCACACAGCAAGACCAAGAGGCATCAAAAGTGATATTTGTTTAACAGTTCGTGCCAAAATTATAAAATCTGATAAGGCAAATTTATTCATAAACATTACCCTTCCCGATTAAAGCTGGTAGTTGGTATTAACATTACTATTAATAAAAAATAAATTGATTCTGATTACGTATAAACATTCTTTATTACATAGCTTTACTTCAATAATATGCTTAAATCATATCATATATATAATAAAACCTTAAATCAGTTGCCAAAATTTAATAAGCTCCTGATTAATACAATCAACGCACACTCTTACAATGTTTCCCAAAAGGATGAAGTTTATAGGGAAGCCTTAATCAAAAGTGATATTTTAATTCCTGATGGGATTAGTATCGTTTGGTCTCTTAAATGGTTAAGCAATCAAAAAATCAAAAAAATTGCCGGAGCTGATTTGTTTTTTTATGAAATGGAACGGTTGAACCTAACTGATGGCAAATGCTTCTTTCTGGGAAGTTCATATGAAACTTTAAACAAAATTAAAGAACGTTTAAAAAAAGATTATCCAAAAGTAAAAGTTCAAACCTATTCCCCACCCTACAAACCCGCTTTTTCTGATTCAGAAAATGAATTTATGGTGCAAACAATTAATGCATTTCAACCCAATGTTTTAATGGTTGGAATGACTGCTCCTAAACAGGAAAAATGGGCCTATCAGCATTACAACGATTTGCAAGTTGGTCATATATGTTGCATTGGAGCCGTTTTTGATTTTTATGCAGGCACGGTCAATCGTGCTCCTCAATGGATGATTAAAATGGGTCTGGAATGGCTTTATCGCTTGATAAAAGAACCTCGCAGGATGTGGCGTCGTTATTTAGTTGGAAATAGCTTGTTTATCTGGCATGTCATCAGAGAAAAACTGAATGGCTAAAACAAATTGATTGATTGATATGAGAACTTCCAGATCAAAAGATTTTCTCATTTCATTTCAAAAAAAATCCCCGGAACAGAACGAACCGGGGACTTTGAACCTAACCAAATCTATTTACTGAGGATCAACTTTTGAATGATTTCATTTGAACCAATTATGGATTTTACCAGGTAAATTCCTGCAGGTTGCTGATCCAGATTAAACTCTTCTGAAGTTTCAGCGATTAACTGTGAACTAATTTTTCTTCCGGTAATATCGAGAATATCAATTCTGCTGCCTTGAACTGGGATTTGTGAAAAACGAACGGTAACTTTTCCTTTGGTAGGATTTGGAAATACATCAATCTTAACCATTTCCTCAAAACTCTTTATTCCGGTTGACAACGATTTCATTTGGACCAAAACGCTGGCATTCTTTTCAAAACTCATTTGTCCTTCTACAATATCTAACATTGCAGTTGATTTTTCACCATTCTCATGATTCCAGACATAGATTTGAATAGGATCACCTTCCTTAAATCCATCTTGTTTCATGCTATTGGTCAAATAAGAAGCAATTAGACTGGCAGTTCCGGAATTCATATGATCTGAAGTAATCTTTAGAGCGCCTACACAAATATCACCATCAAATGCAGCTACCTCATCACCAATGGAAAGACCCGACTGACTCAAATCTATGAAATTAATATTCATATGATTTACACCATTCCCTTCAACTTGTGAGGAAAAATAAACTGGTTGTTCTATAGCAGCCAAAACATCTGCTGATTTCGGATAGCTTTGTTGGATGGTAAGAATTACATCGTTATTCACATTAATTTTATATGCCTGACCAGGAATGAAATTTCCAATGTTATTCACCCAGCCACTACCTATGATGTTTTCAATTGAATTCCCCAATTGATCCTGTACTTTAACCAATCTTTTTTGGTCAATTAAGGATTGAATCATATACATGGCATTAACCTGATCTGTACGTGGATAGGAAATAAAATTCCATCCTTTTTTTAAAGGGATAGCTAATGGCAGAATAATCATTTGTCCTGTAACTTGTAAAGTACAATTAAAATTTACGATGATACTATAACCTTCTGTTTTTGAAATGGATCCAATTTTATTGATCCAGCCGCCATAGGTATCCCCGTACTCGTATGAATTACCGGCTTCATCCTGCACTTTTGACAATGCATTTTGAGCTACTAGCGCTCCCATAACAACGTCGACTGTTGGATTGGTTGGAATTAAATAGGTAGAAAACAGATTGTTTCCTTTCCGAAGTGATATAATTTGAGTATATAAAGTATCGACAACAGTTACCGGATAATTAGCTGCAACCGAAGCAGCACATCCGTTAATGTTTGAATAATTTACTGATACACTTTGTGCGCCAGCAGTGTTCCAGATTACTGTTACTGTATTATTGCTGATTCCACCGCCCGAAGTTATTGTTCCACCAGCTGAAACAGTCCATTGGTAGTTACTCATTCCTGACTGTGTGGTATAAACATTTCCTGTTGATCCAACATTTGCAGTAGAAACTCCGCTTGTAAATGTTACAACTGGAAGAGGATTTATGCTTATGCTTGCGCTTCCTGTCATGTTTGAAGTAGCTAATGTCGAAACATTGGTTGCAATAATAGTATAAGTACCGGCTACAGTCATTGTCCCAAAAGAAATAGCGCTACCGCTACCTGATACAGGGCTTCCGGTGTTTTGTCCACCAAGTTGTAACTGATAGTTTATACCGATTTGAGAATTACTTAAGCCTACTGCTAAACCTGATCCGCCAATACAATAGGTTCCGCCTCCTGTGATAGTATATCCTGTTGGCAAGGCATTAACTGTTACTGGATAATTAGCTGCAACCGAAGCCGCACATCCGTTGATGTTTGAATAATTCACTGATACACTTTGTGCGCCAGCAGTGTTCCAGATTACTGTTACTGTATTATTGCTGATTCCACCGCCCGAAGTTATTGTTCCACCAGCTGAAACAGTCCACTGGTAGTTACTCATTCCTGTCTGTGTGGTATATACATTACCTATTGATCCAACATTCGCAGATGAAACTCCGCTAGTTAATGTTACAACCGGAAGAGGATTTATGCTTATGCTTGCGCTTCCTGTCATATTTGCAGTAGCTAATGTCGAAACATTGGTTGCAACAACAGTATAAGTACCGGATGCAGTCAGATTTCCAAAAGTAATAGCGCTACCGCTTCCTGATACCGCACTTCCGGTGTTTTGGCCATCCAATTGTAACTGATAGTTTACACCGATTTGAGAATTACTCAAGCCTACTGCTAAACCTGATCCGCCAATACAATAGGTTCCGCCACCGATAACGTTATATGCTGTTGGCAAGGCATTAACAGTCACCGAATAATTAGCTGCAACAGAAGCAGTACATCCGTTAATGTTTGAATAATTTACTGATATATTTTGTAATCCGGCAGTATTCCAGGTTACTGTTACCGTATTATTACTGATTCCACCGCCGGAAGTTATTGTTCCTCCTGCTGAAACAGTCCATTGGTAGTTACTCATTCCTGACTGTGTGGTATAAACATTACCTGTTGATCCCACATTTGCAGTTGAAACTCCGCTTGTTAATGATACAATTGGAAGAGGATTTACGCTAATGCTTGCGCTTCCTGTCATGTTTGCTATAGCTAATGTCGAAACATTGGTTGCTACAACAGTATAAGTACCGGCTGCAGTTATATTTCCAAAAGTAATAGCGCTATCGGTACCTGATACAGGACTTCCGGTGTTTTGGCCACCTAGTTGTAACTGATAGTTAACGCCGGTTTGAGAATTACTCAAGCCTACTGCCAAACCTGATCCGACAATACAATAGGTTCCGCCGCCGGTGACATTATATGCTGTTGGCAAGGCATTAACAGTTACAGGATAATTAGCTGCAACCAAAGCAGTACATCCGTTGATGTTTGAATAATTTACTGATACATTTTGTAATCCAGAAGTGTTCCAGGTTACTGTTACTGTATTATTGCTGATTCCACCTCCGGAAGTTATTATTCCTCCTGCTGAAACAGTCCACTGGTAGTTACTCATTCCAGTCTGTGTGGTATAAACATTACCTGTTGATCCAACATTTGCGCTCGAAACAGCATTGGTAAAGGACACAATAGGAAGTGGATTTACGGTTAAATATGTAGTTACTATGCTGTCTCCACCTGTCTTCGTAAATAATTTACGTATATATTTGCCAGATGTTGTCCAGCCATTGTAGTTTGAACCATCACAAATTGACTTATATTCAATATAACTTATAGATATAGGAACTATCGAATTTGAAGCAATTGAGGCAAGAGAGCTCCCTGCTGAATTGGTAGCTTTAACGGTAAATGCATAGGAAGTTCCATTAGTTAATCCGGTAATTATATGAGTAAGTGATGTTGAACCGGCATTAGCATCGATTCCACCTGCAGGAATTGAAGCGACAGTATAACCAGCGATCGTGAAGCCACCATTGTCAGCTGGAGCTACAAAAGAGACTAAAGCACTTGTATTTCCGGCTGTGGCAATAATTGGAGTTGGTACACCTGGCGCAACAGCATTCACGGTATAAGTTAAATTAGCAGGATTGGCTAATATGCCATTATTAGTAGCAGTTAAGGTAATACTTCCGGCAACAGTGGGGGTGATGGCAAATGTTTGAGTAGTGGAAGAATTTGAAAATGTTAGAACTATTGGTGAAAGTCCTGTACTTCCTGTTCCTGAAGGAGTGATAGTAATCGTTCCTGTATATAAATTATTAGGAGTAACAGTAAAGTTTGAGGAAGCACTATTTATACTACCAGAAGATGGGCCTGTGAATAGGAAACCAGTGGCAACAGGGGCTTTAGGAATGACAGAATTTGAAGCAACAGAAGAAACAGAGCTTCCAACAGAATTGGTAGCTTTCACTGTAAATGTATAGGAGGTACCATTGGTTAATCCAGTAATGGCGTGAGTAAGTGATGTTGATCCGGCATTATTATCAATTCCTCCGGAAGGAATAGAAGTGACGGTATAGCCTGTAATTACAGAACCACCATTGTTTGCAGGAGCTACAAAAGTAACAGTTGCAGTTGTATTTCCTGAAGTGGCAACAGGTAAAGTTGGTGTACCTGGAACAACAACCGGAGTCAAATCTTTCATCAAAACCAAAGAGGTAAAGGGTTGTAAACTAATACTATCCGAATATTTATTTCCTATTACATCCATCATCGCTTGACTAAGAGTAACTGTTTTGGCAGTTTTGGTATCGTTATATTCAAATTGTAAATCATTTACACTCGTAATTGTCTGAGGAGATTTCTTAGAATTGGCATCTTGTTTAATTAATCCCCGCCATTGTGAAAAAGTCTTACTCGCCCATGTCGTTAGCAGAAATGTATAAAATACATCACTATCATCAATCGGTCTGGCATAATAATTTTGATCAAAAAACATTGTGGAAAAAGAAGAAGTATAACCTGTGTATCTATTTATGTATAAAACCGAAAATTGAGTAGGTGTTTTTGCAATAAACTTATTTCCAAAAATGCTATCATTTACTAAATTATTTTCATTTGTTGGATTACTTTCCATGGAAATACCATATCCGTTATTAAAACAAGTGTTACTTTTAATAACATTGTCATGTGCCTTATGTAGTTTTATTCCATTATAAACACATTCAGAAATGGTATTATTACTAACAGTTACACCGTTGCAATATTCATCTAAATAAATACCGATGCCACTAGATTGTTTTATTATGTTGCCGTCAATTAATACAGAGCTATGATTTCTAGACCCATAAATAGCACCCATATCTGTAAATCCAATATTAGTGTTTTCAATATAATTGTTTCTTATGTCAAGATTATTGTTGCCAGCAGCAAAAGTAATTCCAGCAGAATAAATATTTTCTAAATGGTTATATTGAATCAAGTAATCACTACTATTTATAAATATTCCACGGGAAACTCCACCCCATTTAGCTTGTCCAACTATAAGTCCAAGGTTTGAAATGGTATTATTTAAAATGGTTGCATTTGACCTTGCGGCATACACTCCCATTCTATTGCAATTAGTAATTATACTATTTTCAAGCGAAAAATAAGTTATATAGTTTAAAATTGCATCACTCCCTGAACATGACAGAGTAGAATTATTTATGGACACACTGGTACACCCACTATTGTATGTTGAAGAAAACAAAGTATTAATACACCCATATAAATCTAATCCATCAATTGTTATATAGGAAGCATTATCTACAATAACATTATTTTTTGTTGCAACCTGAATAACTTTTGTCGTTGGATCAATTGCACCAAAATACATATAGAATTTACCAGTACCAGAATAATCATGATACCATTCTCCAAATTGATCGAGTGTTCTTAAATCATTTTGAATAAAGTAATTTCCAGTAGAATTTGCATTGTCTGTTGACCCTAAACTTGTATAGGTTAGCGTACTACCTGAATTGTTTGTTATTAAACACCTATCTAACGCGTACGGATTTTTACTTATAACAGCTTCTGCTCCTGTCCAACTTGGTGTACTTGATAGTTGATTATCGGTAATTGAAACATTAGTAGATGAAGATTCGTAAGTTAACCAACCGGAATTTGGATACCGACCCATTCCATATTGCACGCCATCAATGGTAACCATATTAGTTTGAGCATCAGTGCTAATAACTTTTGAATAAATACCATTACCTTCATTTGTCCATCCGGTTATGGTTGTAAAACCTGTTATGATTGGTTTTTTGCCTGTACCATAACTACCATAAGTTATAGGATTACCCGAAGTACCAGAACGATTAACCGTAATTGTACCATAAAATGTATCACCACATTTAAACAGGATTTGATCTCCAGCCTTAAAGGTAGTTGAATTAACTTTTCCCAATGATTTCCAAGGTAATGCAGTAATAAGACCAGTATTAGTATCATTTCCGGTGGCACTAACATAGTAAGTTGCCGAAAAACTAACCATTGATAAAAGAACATTAAGTATAGATAATAGTACTCTTTTTACTGTCTTTACGTAAATTCGTTTCATCTTTAATGTTTTAGATAATAATTATTGAATAAAT
>Ga0209123_1001337_pt1 | contig 24873 bp, 14 predicted proteins | sample BarGraIncu00431A_FD_184500 | JGI IMG/M metagenome (GOLD analysis project Ga0209123, IMG submission 184500) | Arctic peat soil microbial communities from Barrow, Alaska, USA - Barrow Graham LP Incubations 004-31A (SPAdes) (version 2) | ecosystem: Environmental > Terrestrial > Soil > Wetlands >...
GCTGGGGAGTCCTTGCGATTTGTTGCAGAATCACCCCATCGAAATTGACGGGGTGAAGGTGCAGAATAAATCGTCTCAGCCAGCGCAGTCTCGGGGTGGCTTACTCCGCGTAGCGGCTTCGTCCAACAGCATCGTTAACTCGCCGGACAACGCCGCTTGAAGTGCGAGATGCACCCCTGTCACCCACATTTATCTTTGCCATATGAACCCTTAATTGGCTTGCAATTAGGCAAAGTACCACTGTCAAGTGACAGTCGCGTTACAAAACTCATTTATTGACAAGCGATACAAATTGCGGCTTGCTCATGCGTCATGTTTTGTCAATTGCCCCAAACCAACTGCCAGTCTGAAAATTGGGATTGGCGCGCACGAATATCGCCTCATGGAGAACTTCTTTCCCTGTGTGACGTTCAGGGCTGAGTGCTTTGCGGTCAAGCCATTTGCAAAAGTAGCCGCATAACAGCCGTATGTGCGCAAGCGTACAGAACAGTCGCGCTTGATTTTTTACGATAGCACTTGGGTCGCAACGCAAGTCGCGTTGACGCCTAACCAAGGAGATTGCCCATGCCAAGTTTCGGATCGCCCTTTTCAGGGCTTGTCAAAGACAAGAAAGTCAACCACGAAGAGCTTGTCAGAGCGATTCGTTTCATGGTTGCCTCAGAGTACGAGGCCACCCAGATGTACATGCAGTTAGCCGAATCCACTGACCATCCGCTGGCTATCAAAGTACTGACGGACATTGCCAACGAAGAACGCGTTCACGCCGGTGAATTCCTGCGGCTGTTGCATGAGCTTTCTCCGGATGAAGCCAAGCTCTATGCCAAAGGCGCAAAAGAAGTTGAACAAAAAATACAGAATTGACCCGGCAGCGCCGCTGCAGTTCGTCATCAACGCCGCAGCGGGGCAACACGAGCCCGCAATGATTGGCCAGCTCATCGAAGGGGTGCTGCGGCTCAGTGGCAGAACCGGCGAACTGTTGTTCGCCCAGCCCGATCAACTGAGCAACCTTGCGCAGCAAGCCGCCGCGACGGCGTTCGACCAGCGCGGTGCGGTGGTTGCCGTCGGCGGTGACGGCACCATCAATGCCGTGGCCCAAGCAGCCCATGCCCGGGGTTGTGCCTTGGGGGTGCTGCCGCAGGGCACCTTCAACTACTTTGCCCGCACGCACGGCATTCCTGCCGATGCCCAGCAGTCTTTGCAGACTCTGCTGAGCTGTGAGCCGGTGCCCGTGCAGGTGGGGTTGATCAATGACCACGTTTTTCTGGTGAATGCCAGCCTTGGCCTTTACCCCGAGTTGTTGCAGGACCGCGAGGCTTTCAAGTCACGTTTTGGCCGCAGCAGGCTGGTGGCGTTTGGTTCGGCTCTGGTCACCCTGCTCGGGGTGCACCGATTGTTGAAGCTGCGCATTGAACGCGGCGCTGGCAGCCGCGACATCAGCACAACGACTCTTTTCATTGGCAACAACCGCCTGCAGCTTGAGCAGGTCGGCCTAACGCAGGCCAGCGCGCTGGATCAGGGGTGCCTGGCGGCGGTGATGCTGCGGCCCATTGGCGTGCTGACCATGCTCTGGCTGCTGCTGCGCGGGTCGTTTGGCACACTCGGCGAGGCTGACACGGTCGAGAGCTTTGAGTTCCATCGCATGCTGGTGCGGCCTCGGCTGGGCTGGGATGGGTTGAGGGTCAAGGTGGCGTTTGACGGCGAGGTGAGCTGGATGCGTGCACCCCTTGAATTCAAGGTATCGCCCAAGCCGCTGTATTTAATCAAACCGGTGACCCAGAACGGCGCAACCGGACAAGCAGGAGGCAGCACATGAGCGTGCTGCTACAGCTCTCCGACTCCCATTTCGGTACCGAGCAGGCACTGGTGGTGCAGGCGCTGGCGGCGTTGGCGCAGCAGCTGCAGCCTGATCTTCTGGTGCTCTCGGGTGACATCACCCAGCGCGCAACGCGCAGCCAGTTCGCCCAAGCACGGACGTTCACCGACCGGCTGGCGGTGCCGCTGCTGGCCATTCCTGGCAACCACGATATTCCCCTGTTTGACCTGGGTCAGCGCCTGTTTCATCCGTACGCCCGGTATCGCGAGGCGTTTGGCAACGAGCTGGAGCCCTCGCATATCTCGCGCGACATGCTGGTGCTGTGCGTCAACACCACGCGCTGGTACCGGCACAAGGACGGCGCGGTGTCGTTGGCCCAGATCGAGCGCGTGGCGAGTCGTCTGCGCGCTGCCGAGCCCAGTCAACTGCGCGTGGTGGTGGTGCACCAACCCATTGCCGTGCTGCGCGCCACCGAGCGGCACAACTTGTTGCACGGCCACGTCCAGGCGCAGCAAAGCTGGGCTGCGGCAGGCTGCGATGTGGTGCTGGGCGGTCACATTCACCTGCCTTACGTGAAGGCGTTGTCCGGTTTGGCGCGTCCCATGTGGGCCGTGCAAGCCGGCACTTGCGTGTCCAGTCGGGTGCGCGCCGGTGCGGCGAACTCGGTCAATGTGTTGCGTTGGGGTGGTGACACCGCACGCGGATGCTGCCTCATCGAGCAATGGGACTACACCGCCACAACACAAACCTTTGTGCGCACCGGCGTGACTGAAATCCACCTGGCACGCACATCAGAATAAGTCCATGCGCTCAAGCCTTGGATTGAGCAATGCGCACAATTTCCTTGGCAATGTCTTCGGGTGACAGCACAAAGTCAATGCAACCAGTGTCGATGGCACTCTCGGGCATGTCGGGCTGGCTGGCGGTGTCGAGCTTTTGCGCAATCGTGATGCCACCCACCTCCTTGATACCGCACAGCGCAGCCGCACCGTCACCGTCATAGCCCGACACAATCACGGCAATCAGTTGGCCATCCCAATGCTCGGTGAGCGATTTCAAAAAGACCGTGATCACATCCGGCCAGCCGCGTGGCTTGGAGATGGGCTTGAGCTGAAACACGTCACCATCCACATGCAGGTCGCGGTTAGACGGAATGATGAACACATGGTTGGGCTCAATCACCAGGTTTTCAGTGATCAACTCCACCGGCATGCTGGTAAAGCGCGGCAATACCTCATGCAGCTGGGTCGGCGCCATGGTGATGTGGTTGACGATCACAATCGCCACCCCCATGTCGGCGGGCATGCATTTGAGCAGCCGTATGTAGGCATCGAGCCCACCCGCTGAGCCACCCACGCAAACAATAGGGAAATTTTTCATGGATTCATGCCAAGGTGGCCCGCACTGGTCTGATTCATCAAAGCACCCTCAAAACAAGCTCACTGAAAACCTCGAAGTGAGAGTGGCGAATTTCAGCAATGTAGTTGCAAACGACGCAGATGTTTGTTCGTTGGCGTACCGACCGGTTATTGATAAATTAATTGAACTCGCGCTCCATTTAGAAAGAGCTTTATAGGAACTACATATAGCCCGAATTGGCTATATCACTTTGCCTGTCTGAATGTTTAAATTTGCCCCGTGATGCCTGCTGACGAAGCATTGATTTCAGCGCGCGTGCGAGGGGTTGTTCTGGCGCTTGGATGGACTTGGCTCATGCCTTCTTTGCTCCCTGTAATGACTCAATCACATCATGCCTCAACTGGCGGGCTCTGAACAGTGGCCAGCTGCGGACGGGAATATGATCACACGGGATGCGACAAGCCCGCTCAACTCAGTACAACAACGTATGTGACTCCCCGGGGTTCCGCTGCAAGGCCGACGGGGAGAACCTAACACTGTCCAGTTATGTGGATTGGTCAATGAGCTGTCGCGGCTAAAACCGCTTCTACAAAAAGCCAGAGCGCAGCTTTTGTAGGAGCGGCTTCAGCCCCGAATCTCCTACTGCGAAATCATAATGGTCGAACGCTTGCCGCCGACAGTCACCACCAACTGTAACGGTAAAGCCCCATCCGGTATGTCAGTCGCGTCGAACGCATTGGTTGCCTGATTGAACTGCAACCAGCTTGGCAGAGGTTGACCGTTAACACCCGTCACATTGATAACCGCTTTGCCGCCGGCTCCCGAGGTCAACTGTGCGGGTAGCGAGAAATTAAAGCTGCTACCGATAGTTGCCAACGGTACCGAGACCTTGACAATACCAGCCTGTAGCAAGGTGGCTTGACGTACTATTGACACGACTGCCGGAACTGAGGCCGCTGCGGGACCCGCTGGCAGAGTCAGATCGGGTGGGGCAGTCGGCGCAACAGGCTGTTCGACTGGTGGCGGACTGGGCGGAAGCACTGTGACAGGGGGTGCTGTAATAGTCAGCGTACCCTCCACAACAGCAATTTGGTAGTTGCTGCTGGTTAAGCCCTGAGGGGTAATCGTATAGCTACCGGCACTGGATGCCCCCTGACTACTGCCGCTATAACTCAGCGTTCCGCCAAGCACTGCATTGGTTTCATTATTGACAAAGCCCGCGTAAACCACACCGTTGCCGCCACCATAAATCACGCCATCGCTGACCTTGTTGGCATCGTTAGCAGTCACAGTCAGCGGGGCAGGAGTAATGGTCAGGCTGCCGTTGGCATACGTGATGTTGTAATTGCTCGCGCTGAACGTCCCGCCCGTGGCTGCGCTCGGGGTGACAGAGTACGGGCTGCTTGCGACATTGGCTGTAGCGGCTGTTCCGGCACTGGTTTGCGTCACGCTACCAATCGTTTCGTCGTTTTGCAGCCCGCTGCTGCTGAATGCCGTCAGCGTTGGAGTTTGGCCGTAGGTCTTGCTCGCATTGCTGGCGGTAACAGTTAGGTTTGCAGGATTGATCGTCACCGGTGCATTGCTACTGTTCAGGGTCGGTAACTGGTAGTTGCTGGCAAGGCCGCCGCTACCGTCTGTGGCGTTTGCCAGTGTGATGCTGTTGATGTATTTGTTGCCCGTGGCGACATTGGCATCGTTTGCCGTGGCTCCCGTGTAGGTCAAGGTTTCATCACCAACGCCGGTGCCGATAGTTACACCACCGGTCAGGCTGGTGTTGCCGTTGTAGGTCTTGCTGGCCGATAGGGTCACAGTCGCTGGCGTGATAATTCCGTTATTGCCGCTCAAGCTGGTAGCACTCAGGGTGTAGTTGCTCGCATCAGCGCCTGACAGCACCAGGCTATCCACCGAATAACTCAGGTTTGTGCCCGCATCTTTCGCAGAGAAGGTTCCGGCTCCCGCAACCGAAACCAGATCATTGGCTATTTTTCCAGACACCCCCAACGCCACCCCCGACATTGAGCGGCTGGCATCGTATACCTTGCTCACATTGCTTGAATTTGCGCTAACAGTCAGTTGATTGACGGTCAATTCATTGACAGAGCCGGTGTTGTCCGCAAAGGTATATCCCAAACTGCTCGCCAGCCCGCTGTTATAGGCAACATCATGCGCAGCAGCCGTGTAGTTGCCCGAAGTCGAAGTCGCGCCGCCCACGTTGAATGTGGCTGTGCCGCTGATGCCTGCGGTCACGGCGCTATCCCCGTCGATAAAGCCGCTGTAGGATGCAGCCGTAAAACTAGCGGGCGCCGTGCCGTAAGTCACGGCTTGCGACCCCGGCGTGACGGACAGTACCGGGGCAATGCTGTACAAATTCCAATTGCCTGTTGCTGCGTAAGCCGGTGTCGTGCTGGTATACGCTTGGTTATAGTGTTTGTTGCTGACCGCCATGCTGCCCAGGGTATCCGCAGCGGGAGATGAGGAATATATCCAGTATTGAGCCGCCGTAATCGGCGTGGCGCTGCCCGAATTATTGACAAAATTGCCGCCCTTGGCCGCGAAGATCACCCGGCCGGTTCCGGCATTGACAGTCACGCCCGAGGCCAGCGTAATGGCCGGGGTTCCCGCTAGCAGATCAGCCGACACCGCGCGGGAATCGCCCGCGATGGCGGTCAGATTGCCATTGGCCGTGGTGATATTGGCATTCAAATTGATGTTGCGGCCCGCTTGCAGCGTCAGGGCGCCGCCTGTCGATCCAGTCGCCGTAATCGCCGAATTGACGGTGATGTCGTTACTGGCTTGCAGTGTCACGGCTGTCCCCGCCGCCAAGGTGGCGCCTATCCAGGAAGAATCCGAGGTGACCGCCGAGCCGGTAGAGTCTGCAAAATTAACATTACCTTGAAAACCGGGCACCGGGGCAGAAAGTGCGCCGTTGCTCACCATGACCTGTCCACTGTTTTCTGAGAAATTGGGCGAATTGACTGTAAAGGCACCGTTGCCCAGGTCAGTGATGCGATAGCCCACCCCATCGCCCGCCGTGCTCCCGACCAGCGAGTTGCCGGCGGAGATGGTGCCGCTAATCCCCGTCGTCCCGCTGCCCCAGGTGGCTGCGCCTGCACCGTTATTCCAATTGGGACTCGGCACTACATAGTTGCCGTTGCTCAGGACGGTGATGCCGGCGTAGCCCACTGCATCGTATGTCGTGCTCCCGACCAGCGAGTTGCTGGCGGAGACGGTGCCGCTGCTCCCCGTCGTCCCGTTGCCCCAGGTGACCGCGCCAGCATAGGTTGCTGTACCGTTAGCCCAATTGGGACTCGCCACCACATAGTTGCCGTTGCTCAGGGCAGTAATGGTCTCGCCCACTCGATCATTCGCCGTGCTCCCGACCAGCGAGTTGCTGGCGGAGACGGTGCCGCTGCTCCCCTTCGTTCCGTCGCCCCAGGTTACCGCGCCTGCAAAGGCTGCTGAACCGTTAATCCAGAAGGGACTCTGCACCACATAGTTGCCGTTGCTCAGGGCGGTGATGCCGTAGTAGCCCACCCCATCGCCCGGCGTGCTGCCGACCAGCGAGTTGCTGGCGGAGACGGTGCCGCTGCTCCCCGTCGTCCCGTCGCCCCAGGTGACCGCGCCTAAAGAGCTTCCACTAGAGCCTCCACCCGAAGTCCAATTGGGACTCTGCACCACATAGTTGCCGTTGCTCAGGGCGATGACGCCGCCGCCCACCGAATCCATCAACCCGCTCCCGACCAGCGAATTGCTGGAGGAGATGGTGCCTTTAATCCCCGTCGTCCCGTTGCCCCAGGTGGCCGCGCCTGCAGAGGCTACTGTACCGTTTTGCCAATATGAACTCGACACCACATAGTTGCCGTTGCTCAGGGCGGTGATGCCGGAGGAACTCACCTGATCGTTCGAACCGCTTCCTACCAGCGAATTGCCGGCGGAGATGGTGCCGCTAATCCCCGTCGTGCCGTTGGCCCAGGTGGCCGCACCTAAAGATCCCCAGATGTTCGTAGTCCAAGAGTAACTCGACACCACATAGTTGCCGTTGCTCAGGGCGGTGACGCCGCCGTTGCCCACAAAATCGCCCGTCTTGCTTCCGACCAGCGAGTTGCTGGCAGAGACGGTGCCGCTGATTCCCTTCGTCCCGTCGCCCCAGGTGACCGCGCCTAAAGAGTATCCATTCTTGTCCGTAGTCCAAGAGGGACTCACCACCACATAGTTGCCGTTGCTGCTCAGGGCGGTGACGCCGTTGAAGCCCACTTGATCGCCCGTCTTGCTTCCGACCAGCGAGTTGCTGGCGGAGACGGTGCCGCTGACTCCCTTCGTCCCATCGCCCCAGGTGACCGCGCCTAAAGAGTTTCCATTACCGTCCGTAGTCCAAGAGGGACTTCCCACCACATAGTTGCCGTTGCTCAGGATGGTGACGCCGCCGTTGCCCACAGAATCGCCCGTCTTGCTCCCGACCAACGAGTTGCTGGCGGAGACTGCGCCGATAGTGGCTCCCGTCGTCCCGTTGCCCCAGGTGACCGCGCCTTTACTGTTATTCCAACTTGAACTCGCCACCACATAGTTGCCGTTGCTCAGGGCGGTGATGCCGCCGTCTTGGCCGTTCGTGGAGATGGTGTAGCCCACAATATCGTTCGCCGTACTCCCGACCAGCGAGTTGCTGGCGGAGACTGCGCCGATAGTGGCTCCCGTCGTCCCGTTGCCCCAGGTGACCGCGCCTTTACGGTTATTCCAACTTGAACTCCTCACCACATAGTTGCCGTTGCTCAGGGCGGTGATGCCGTCGATGCCCACAAAATCGCCCGCCGTACTCCCGACCAGCGAGTTGCTGGCGGAGACGGTGCCGCTAATCCCCGTCGTGCCGTTGCCCCAGGTGACCGCGCCTAAAGAGTTTCCATTATTGTCCGTAGTCCAATTGGAACTCGCCACCACATAGTTGCCGTTTCTCAGGGCGGTGATGCCGTCGCTGCCCACTGCATCGCCCGCCTGACTTCCCGTCAAAGTGGAGACCAGCGCCCCCGTACTGCGGTTAAACAGGTATACCGCGCCTGAACCGCCGGCCATTAAACTATCACCTGGCGCAGAAACGACCATCATGCCGCTGGCGGTGAATACGCCATTGCTGGTCGTGCCCAAGGCCGTCACAGTATCACCAAAACCATTACCGGCTGCGGAATGCGGATCAAGCAATTCGGTGTAAGCGATCCCGCCCGCAACGGGTGCCGAGATGACGATATTGGTCGGGTCCAGCAGCAGGGTTCCGCCCAGCCCGGCAGTCGCGATGCCCGAATAGTTCACGGTGCCTTTGCTCGATATTTCGATATTGCCCGCGTTGCCGGCGTTGATGTTGCCGGAAAAGTCGGTTTGCACGTCCGACCAGAGCACGACCTTGCCGCTGCCCCCCGCCGCCTTGAGCGTACTGGCACGGTTGACTTGTGTGTTTTGGGCGTTGAGCAGGGCGGGATTCGCACCGTGGAAATCTCCGCCGACACGGATTGTGCCGCCGCTTGCGCTGCCGGAGACATCCAGACTGGCTGCCGCCAGGGTGACGCTATTTCCCAGCGTTTCTATGCTGCCGCCTTGTGCGCCCAGCGCGCTCAGCGTGGCGGAACTGAACAGGCTGTTGTTGCCTTGCAGATGAATGTCGCCGCCAGTCGCGTTCGTTGAATTGGCTTGCATGGAGGCAGAGGCGGTTTGTACGATGGCGTCCGTGGCGTTGTACTGGATGCTGCCGCCATTGCCCGTTGAACCATTCGCACGGGCTGTACCGGAATCCATGATGGCGCGGGCATTGACCGCAATTGCGCCGCCGGTGCTACCCGATACATCCAGCGACCCAGATTGCGCGACATAACCGGCTTTAAGCGTGATCACGCCGCCATGACTGACCAGCCCGGTGGCTGCAAGACTGCCGCTGTTGTTGATCACACCGCCTTGCAATTGATCCGCCGCCTGCGCCGAGAGAATAATTAGCCCGCCGGGCGCTTGCACCGCGTTGCCGTTTTCCACCAGCGCCTTGATGGTTGCCGGGGTCACCACAATGTTGGCCAAGGTGTTATTGCCATCGAATTGCAAGGTGTAGGTTTCGCCGGCAGCCAGTGCGACGGTGCCCATCTGCGCGACGATCACGCCGTTATTGCGGACTTCCGGTGCGAGCAAAGCTATGTAACCGCCAAGGGCTGCGCTAAGCTTGCCGTCATTGATGATGCTGCCAGTTGCGCCGTTGCGGTTGAAGACGTTGTTTCCCGCCATGAAGTCTGCATTGGAAATGCTGTGGGTAGTGGCAACGAGGCCGCCGACATCCACGCTCGCACTGGGCGCAAAATACATGCCGTTCGGGTTGGTAAAGAACACCTGACCGTTGGCGATGAGGTGGCCGTAAATCTGGCTGGGGTTGCTGTCGAGCACGCGGTTGAGCGTGACGCTGCTGCTGGACGGCTGGTTGAAATTGACCGTGGCGGCGCTGCCGACGTTGAAGGTCTGCCAGTTGATGGCTCCGCGTTGGCTGGTCTGGTTGATGTTCATCACCGCACCGCTTTGAGCGATGCTGGCAGAACCGGCGACCAGTTGTCCGCCAGTGGGGAGTTGTGTTGGGGCCGGGTCTGCGTAGGCGGTACCGATGGAGGCGATGGCCAGTGCGAGCAAGGTTGGGCGGAAAAGCGTAGCGCCTTGCGCCGTATGCAATTTCCATGCGGCGGATAACGCTGCGCTCATCCGCTCTACGCCGCCGACGACGCCCGAAGCGCGTTTGCCGCGTCCCCGTGCAATTTCAGAAACGGTCATCCAGGTGCAGGTGATTTCATTCCAGATCAGGCGGTAGATTTTGTTCATTTTTATTCCTTTAAATAATTGGATATTCGTTTTTGTTCTAAAAACCTATCGTTCTTCAGAAAGACAAACTAGCGGTCAGCCAAAAACGGTTCTCGAGCAATGAGCCGTCCTGATCATTTCCCGTCGCCGTTGGGTTCGGGTTGTTGCCGAGGCGCCGCGCATAGGTCGCCTTGATGGAGGTTCCATTTCCTGACTGCCAAGCCAGCGATAGCCCTGCGCCTTTCAGAGTGAAGTCGTTCAGCGCCGAGGCTCCGGTAAAGTTATTGTTCGGATTGATGGTGATATGACCGCAGTCGTAGAACCCGGTCAGGTTGAAACCTTGAGGCAAGCGCCAGCGCATTTCGAGATTAAGCAGCGTTCCTATGGAACCGCCGCCTTCGTTTGAAGGATAGGCACGAACACCGCCGGGGCCTCCCAAATAGAATTTCTCGGAAGAATCAAGATTCTTGCTGGAGGTCTGTCCCGAGAGCGCACCAAAAAAAGAAACTGTTTCGGTAATGACTTGTTGGCGACTGGCGGCAAAGCGTAGTTTGTCGTAAGAACCGGCAGTTTGCGTGGTGGTGGCATCGCCAGCCTGATTGGGCGAGCCATTGAGATTGAGGTTGCCGCTAACCAGCGACAGACTGGCGCTGTTGGCGCCTCCGCCCCAAATGTTATCGAAGAGGTTACCGTCGAGGGTAAAGGTTAGTGCGTTTACTTTGTAGTGGGTGGTGGTAGCACCGGAGGACTGGTTATCAAACGTTTTGCTGTCGGCGTTAATGTTGAGGTAGAGATTTTTCAAGCGCGAACGAATCAGCGGGAAGGTGGATTCCACGCCTAAAGTATCGGAAGTACCACTGGCATTGAGCGCGGAAAATTCTGGCGCTACCAGCGTGTAACCGAGGTGCGAGCCGTTGAGGCCAATCCGCCAGCCATTTGATCCGAGCGGAATGTTGCCGCCAAGCCGCAGATAATCGCTGCCTTCGGTGTGAACGGCGTTGGCGCTGATCAGATCGCCGTGTTTGAAAGGGCTGTTGAGATTGAGGTTGCCGGTGAGGCGACTGCTGCCGGTGGAACGGGCGCCGGTGTTGTCCAGCCCGACTTCTCCGACGACCATAGGTTTGTCAGCCAGCAGCAGGCCGAGGTCGGTTTCATGTTCCTTGACACCTTGGTTCAGGCTGCCTGCAATGGCAATGCCCGGCAGGTCTTCGGCGATCAATAAAGCACGGTCGATCTTGTCGGCATTGAGGTGTTCGCCGGACTTCTGCCGGGCTTCGAATATTCCCAGGATTTGTTCGGAGCTGATACGTGACGGAGCCTCACCGTTAATATAAACCTTGCCAAAGACGGCTTCGGTGATCTGAATGGTTACGACGCCATCCACGATGTCTTGTTCAGGCAAATAGGCTCTGACGATCCAGCCAGCTTCACGGTAGGCCGTTGCGATCGCCGTCGCTGCGGCCTGCAATTGGGAAAAATCGAGAGGCCGGTTTAGATAGCCATTGACGACAGGTGCGAGTTGCTCGGCGGTGATTAGCGTATTGCCCACAAAGCGGAACGACTTGACGGTTGTGATGATGCCGGTTTTTGCAGGCATGGCAGCAGGCTCGACAGACTTCTCCTGCTTCGCTTTGTGTGCAATGCCTGGCGGCTGGTTTTGCTCAATTTGTTGTCGAAGCGAACCCGCATCTGGTAACGGGGCTGCCTGCGTGATGAGAGGCAACACAAAAAGGGGAAACGAGAGGAAGCTGCGCATTGTGGGTTACTCTTAAAAGTTTGCGGTGGCGATAGTTTTCTATCGCGCAGTTTAAAAAACTATGTAGAAACTGCATATAGCCTAAATAGGCTACTTATGGCAATCAACAGATACGTCGATATGGCAATCAAGATCTGCGTCTTCACTACGTTCTCGCTGGTGCCAAAGAAAACCTTGATGCGCAAATGCTGTTTGATCCATTTGAAGAACAACTCCACCTGCCAGCGTTGACGGTAAAGATCGCCGAAATGCCTGGTGCACAACATCATTGACGCCGAGTTCACCTTGCAGATTTATGACGTTTTTTTTTGCATGTATTGGCGTCAGGCAGAAAAAAGCCTGCTACGTTTGAGCGGGCTTTGAGAGGCTTGAGATTTGCATCTCAAGCATGAGACAACAAGCATATTAATTAAAAGGTGGCGCGCAGACCCAGCGTTACGCCCCAAGTCGCGTCGCCGCCATTGGATGCAGCATTGCCGCCCACCGTCAATGAAACCGTATCCGAAATGCGATGATCGATATCGACCGTCACACGAGTCCAGGTTTGGTCGATGGTTTGACCAGGAAGCGAAAAGTTCCACAGGCCGATCACATTGCCGTTCACGCCGCTGGTATTTTTTTCGAAGCGATGGGCCACTTCTGCACCCAGGCGCAAATCTGTCGCCGGGCTCAAAGCTGTCTTGGCCGCAGTGCCGATACGCAGATCATTGGTGGTCCAGTCAGACTTGTCAAAGTAAGCCGGGAAGCCGCCACCGGTTTCAGTGTAGGCATCCATTGAGGAATTGGACCAGGTGTAGGCCGTATAAGGGCTCAAGCTGAAGCGGCCAATGGTTTTGGCATCTTTCCAGTCCAGTCGGGCACGCACGGCATTCGCATTGACATTCGTGCTGGCGTTGGAACTGTCGACCGTCACACCGTTCATGTAGTGGCGAGCTATCTTGGAATCAAAACGACCTAAATAAGCGGTGACGCTGGGTTGCAGTCCATTCTCAAATGTCTTGGCACCTTCAAGCAAGAAATACTGGCCTTCATTGTGGGCATTGCCATCCAATGACAGGTTCTGATGCGTCCAGGCATGGCCAATGCCGATACCGAATCTGGCGCTGCCGAAGTCTTTGCAGACTCCTACTTCGGCCAACTCGCTGCGTGTATTGGTGTTGTCATTTTGGGCCGCATCGGTGGTGGCCCAAGCACAAGAACCATTGCTGCCGCTGCGTGCCAACCCGTTGTCCAGAATAGAGCGGTGGTGTGCGCCGAATAGAGCCAGGTTGGGCAAGGCGCTGCTGGCTTGAATGATACGGCTACCCGCATCTATCAGCCCGCTGTTGAATGCCCCAATGTCTGTCAACAGGCCGTTACCTACTTCTCCTACCCGTGCCAGCCAAGCATGACCATTGCCTTTATCGTCATCATAGTTGCCGACGACGACGTGACCATTGGCGCTCACGCCAGTTGCTTCGCTAAACTTTGTGGACATTGCAGCGGGAGCGGTGACGCCAGCGGCGGCCAACCATGAGGTGATGCTCTGCATGCCGGTGCCTTTATTCCATCGAAAGGCTTCATCTTTGCCAAGGCTGTTTCCAGAATACCCCACCACGGTGCTGCCATCGGCCGAGACCGCATTCGCATAGCTATAGCTATAGCTATTGTTGCCGGTCGTATCGAGGAAGCCCAAGCCGGTCATTTTGCCGTTATTCCATCGAAAGGCTTCATCGTTGCCTGCGCTGTTTCCAGAATTCCCCACTACCGTGCTGCCATCAGCCGAGACTGCCTTCGCATAGCTATTGCTACCGGTCGTATCGAGGAAGCCCAAGCCGGTCATGGTGCCGTTATTCCATCGAAAGGCTTCAGTGTTGCCTGCGCTGTTTCCAGAATCCCCCACCACCGTGCTGCCATCAGCCGAGACTGCGTACGCAAAGCTATAGTTATTGTTGCCGGTCGTATCAAGGAAGCCCAAGCCAGTCATGGTGCCGTTATTCCATCGAAAGGCTTCGCTGTTGCCTGCGCTGTTTCTAGACTCCCCCACTACCGTGCTGCCATTGGCCGAGACTGCGTACGGATAGCTATATTTATTAATGTTGCCGGTCGTATCGAGGAAGCCCAAGCCGGTCATGGTGCCGTTATTCCAGCGAAAGGCTTGTGTACTGTTTGTGCTGCTGGCGTAAGTAGACTCCCCAACCACCGTGCTGCCATCGGCCGAGACCGCAGTCGCAGTGCTATCGCTGTAAGATTTGCCGGCACCAAGGAAGCCCAAGCCGGTCATGGTGCCGTTATTCCAGCGAAAGGCCTGTGAATTTTCATTGTTGGAACCGTAAGAAGAGGCCCCAACCACCGTGCTGCCATCGGCCGAGACTGCATTCGCAGAGCTATATTGATATGTGCTGCCGGTCGCGTTGAGGAAGCCCAAGCCAGTCATGGTGCCGTTATTCCAGCGGAAGGCTTCATTGTTGTTGCTGCTGTTAGTAAACTCTCCCACCATCGTGCTGCCATCAGCCGAGACCGCAGTTGCCTGGCTATAGGTGGTGTTACTCAGGAGAGGGGCGGCATCGACAAAAGTATCAGCCGCCTGGGCTTGCAATGCCAGTGTGCCAAGGATGAGGGCAGTGAGCGGTTTCAGGTTAAAAGACGGTTGACGATGCGCGTGAGCTAGATGGTGCATGATGGTTGCTTGTAGTTGATATGGGTGAGCGTGAACTGGCGGGTTGATTCATGCCTGAGTCGCCCTACACAGTTTTCACGGGCGAAATATACGCAATTTGTTACAGGATGCAAATAGCCTAAAACGGCTATATAGAAGTGGCTGAGCCTGCCAAAAATGCTCGCCTTCGAGCTAGGAGCACTTGTTGCATGCGTTGTCTCTGTTGGGCATTGACTTGGGTTTTGTGCCGCCAAACACGCCGCGCGCCGCGATGCCTTTAGCTGGTCTGGGTTCAATCTTGATCTGGGCCAACACGGATGCGTAAGTGACGCCCTTGTCTGTCATCTCTCGCATGAGCGCGGCAATCACCGCCAAATGCACGGGAACAATTCCTTTTTGAGACATATTGGAAATTGAAACGCGATTCATGCCAATCAACGTGGCAAAAGCCTTGATGCTCAGTCCCGCCTTGCGAAGGTTAAGAATGAATTCATCGTATTGCATAGGTGGGAGTCATTGCTGATTTGGCGCGTAGGGCCGAGTGAGATTGCCGAGGTTTTTCTGGCGCAGCGGCCAGGCGTTAACAAAAAATATTCCAGCTTGTGCCAACGCTTTTAATTCGGCCTTGGCCGGGTTTGCCGACTGCGCTTGTTGCAGTAGAACCCAGGTCCCACATATCACGCTTGCGGACTAATTTAGGAAATGCGTGACCGTGCTCAGCGTCAAGATTGTGAAGGGCAAACATGATATTTGCCGGGAAACCCTTTCTCGTCCCCTCTCTTGTGTTGTGTTGCAAATCATCCATCAAGGCGTTGAATTCTGGATGGCCCCAAAAAAATTTGAGCTTTTTTCCAATAGACGGGAACGACTCGTTGATTAATTTGAAATCATCGTAGTTTTCAATCATTTTCTTTTCCTACCAAACTGCATCGCTCAGTGGCGCCATGATCGTAGGTGCGTAGCTTTCATGAGTTGCCAAATTGCGCGCATTGTCGAAGCGGGTTGTTGCCTCTTCATTTCTTGGCACGCGCCGCCGCTCCAACGGATCGGCCGGCGTCTCCGCATGCCCATCTCTATGCGAATCGGACCAACCATTGAGTCCTGGCATGTCCGGGAATGGGCTCTTGCAGTCTCTCGCATAGCGCCAGAACAAGAGCACCTCCTGTCCGCTATCGAGTTGCTCGTGCTGCCTGATGTCCCGACGGATATTCGCTTCGATGGCGCACTGGTGGCGCAAGAGTTGCATGCTCCAGCTACGGATAATCAGGTGGATATGGACTTCCCTGTGTGCACCCCGGTTCAATTGATGGACTTCATGCGTAACCCATGCATCAGGAATCCCTGTTTCGAGTAGCGTTTTTTTTATGATTGAGAACAAATGGATGGACTGCGTATCCACTCCCTTTTGGAGTTGCGCACGCCCACTCTCCCCACGATTTTTCTGAGCACCAGTTGGCACGCTGATGGGCGTCCTGCTTTTTTCACGCCCTCGCTTCATGAATGACCAAATCATTTCTCTACTCCTGCTGAGCTATTTTTGTCAAAAAATGGCAGATGATTAAGCTGAGAATTCAGTGGGTTCATGGTGATATCTCTAATCAAAAATATTCGGGGTGAGGCTCGAAATTTGTTCTGGAACACATGGATAATTTCCATGTGCGTGTACTTTACAAAATCTTACGAAAACTTCATATAGCCTAAAAAGGCCATATGACACCTCTTGCAAAATCGGCTGTCCGAATGGTTTAATAGTTCGATGACCCCTGCCCGAATTATTCTGATTGACGACCATGCCATGTTCCGCACCGGGCTGCGCATGTTGCTTGCCGCTGGTATTTCCGACATTGAAATATCGGAGTCCGCTTCATTGGATGACGCCATGCAAGACCCGCAGCCGTGCGTCGATGTGGTGCTGCTGGATATCAATTTGAAAGGGCTTAACGGCATAGAAAGCATCGCGCTGCTCAAACGCCAGTGGCCGCTGGTGCGCATTTTGATCGTGTCTTCTCAAGATGACCCCAAAACCATAAGCCAGGCTATTTCTCGCGGTGCGGATGGTTTTATTTCAAAGACGGAGACGGCGCAAAACATCATCACAACCATCAACCAGATGTTGCATGGTCAGTTTTCGCCCGTGCTGCCAGAAACCCCTAGCCCGGAGCAACAGAGCCTGACGCCACGCCAACTCGAGGTACTCAATTTAATGCATCAGGGGCTGCCGAACAAACTCATGGCAAACCAGCTTTCTCTCTCCGAGCACACCGTACATAGGCATGTGCAGGCCGTGCTGAATTATTTCGGTGCAACGAATCGGGTGGAGGCGCTATTTGCCGCACGCAGCCAAGGTTTGGTGCGTTAGCTAGAGACTTTTGCATGAAACGGTATCTGTCATTTATCGCACTGGCCGCTTTGGTCTGGTGCGGCGGCTTGCCTGCGGCCATGGCCGATGAACTGGTGATCGGTGTCTTGGGGGTAATGAGTGGCCCTGCTGCCGCCCAATTGGGGCTGATTAACCGTTATTGCGCTGAGGTCACTGCCGCCATGTACAACGAGGCGGGCGGCATCGACATCGGGGGCCAGCGCTACAAAATCCGGGTTGTCGTTCGTGACGACGAGTTAAATCCCGCCAAGGCCGTTCAAGGTGCGCGGGATTTGATCAAGCAGGGTGCGCATTACATCATCGGACCGAACCTGGATGACTCTGCACAAGCCATCGTGCCGGTGCTGGAAACCGAGAATGCCATGAACATCTTCTATGGCGTCGATCAACGCCTCGTGCAGTCACCGCGAAGCAACACCATCATGGGCATGGCCGGTGCATTTCAAACCATACCGGTCATTTATCGCTATTTACGCGACAAGAAAAAAGTGCGTAACGTCTCCTTGCTGCCTAATTTTGCTCAAGGGTCTCTGCAACAACGCAATGCCGCCGAACACACTGCCCGCGAAATGGGACTGCAAGTCCGCCAGATTGATACCCTTGATCTGGATGAAACCGGCTACGGCCCGCATCTAGCCGGAGCACGGGCGGCGTTACATCGTTTAGTGCCGCTGCATCCCGACTTTATTTTGTTTCCCGGCGTGATGCCCGGCGACCTGCCAGATTTGATTGGTCTAACCCGGCAAGCGGGGTATGCTGGCCTGATGGGCGTGAATGTAGCCGAGGAGCCGACTCAATTGGCGAAGATAGGCAAAGCCGCCAATGGTTTTATTTTTGTCGGCGGCAACCCGCCCGAGTCTTCCTGGAGCGACTACAAAAAGGCGTTTGTGCGTCGTTACCGTGCGCTGGCGGGTGAGTGGCACGATGAGGCAGGCACCAAGGCTTATGCCGTGGAAACCCTGCTGCGCACCTTACAGGTGGCCGGACCTGCGGCGATCACCGATATTGCGGTGTTTAAACGGGCCATGGAAGACTTTGCGGTGCCTGACCCTTTCCTGAAAACACCGCGTACCTTGCGTTATGTGGGGCGATCCTCTTTTGGGCAGCCCCGGCAAATTGATGTGCCGCTAATCATCAACGCTGTCCGTGATGGCAGCATCGAGACCGTGTATCTCGGAGAATTGCCGCGATAAGAACTATTATGCTCGGAGGTTTTTACATGAAACGCTATCTGTCGTTTATCGCACTGACCGCCATGCTATGGTGCGGCGCTTCGCCTGCGGCCAAGGCCGACGAACTGGTGATCGGTGTATTGGGGACGATGAGCGGCCCTACCGGCCAATTGGGGCTGATTAACCGTTATTGCGCCGAGGTTACTGCCGCGATGTACAACGAGGCGGGCGGCATTGAAATCGGGGACAAACGCTACAAAATCCGGGTCGTCGTGCGTGACGACGAGTTAAATCCCGCCAAGGCCGTTCAAGGTGCGCGGGATTTGATCAAGCAGGGTGCGCATTACATCATCGGGCCGAACCTGGATGACTCGGCACAAGCCATCGTGCCGGTGCTGGAAACCGAGAATGCCATGAACATCTTCTATGGCGTCGATCAACGCCTCGTGCAGTCACCGCGAAGCAACACCATCATGGGCATGGCCGGTGCATTTCAAACCATACCGGTCATTTATCGCTATTTACGCGACAAGAAAAAAGTGCGTAACGTCTCCTTGCTGCCTAATTTTGCTCAAGGGTCTCTGCAACAACGCAATGCCGCCGAACACACTGCCCGCGAAATGGGACTGCAAGTCCGCCAGATTGATACCCTTGATCTGGATGAAACCGGCTACGGCCCGCATCTAGCCGGAGCACGGGCGGCGTTACATCGTTTAGTGCCGCTGCATCCCGACTTTATTTTGTTTCCCGGCGTGATGCCCGGCGACCTGCCAGATTTGATTGGTCTAACCCGGCAAGCGGGGTATGCTGGCCTGATGGGCGTGAATGTAGCCGAGGAGCCGACTCAATTGGCGAAGATAGGCAAAGCCGCCAATGGTTTTATTTTTGTCGGCGGCAACCCGCCCGAGTCTTCCTGGAGCGACTACAAAAAGGCGTTTGTGCGTCGTTACCGCGTGCTGGCGGGTGAGTGGCATGACGAAGCAGGCACCAAGGCTTACGCTATGGAAACCCTGCTGCGCACCTTACAGGTGGCCGGACCTGCGGCGATCACCGATATTGCGGTGTTTAAACGAGCCATGGAAGACTTTGCGGTGCCTGATCCTTTCTTTAAAACGCCGCGCACCTTGCGTTATGTGGGACGCGCCTCTTTGGGGCAGCCCCGGCAAATTGATGTTCCACTTATTATCAATGCCGTCCGCGATGGCAGCACCGAGACAGTGCATCTCGGCGCGTTGCCGCGATAGATGAAGATCGCGCACAAACTCTATCTGTTGGTTGTGGGGACCGCGCTGGCCTTCCTTGCTTTGCAGTTTCTGCTACTCAACCTGAATGAAGCGGAAGTACAACTGCCTCAAACCATGCAGGCTTTGCAAAATAATCTGCTGGCGTTAACCCAACGCGACCATCTGTTCGAGCAGGATGAGTCTCGTAGCGAACTACGTGCGGGGGAACTGGCCGAGTTGCGCGACAAACTGCAACTGGCCAAGTCCGAGATTCCGTCCACCTACCACCCGCTGATTGACACGGTTGAAGCTGATCTCAAAAGCAAAGAGCAAATGCGTTTGGAATACTTTCGCTACCGCAACGATTTTCATGATGCAAACAAAAAACTGAACGAGGCTGGCAAAGGCTTGTACGAGCAGGCCCTTGTTTGCACAGGCGACAACGCCTTCAAATTACTGGCATTAAGTACGCGCCTGAATCAGGCCGAAGCGCAAGATTTGCTTGTTGACAAAGACGTCCCCAAGTTTGACGCTCGCGCCAGTTTGATCACCAACCAGATGGAGCGCTGGATTTCGGAAAAAACCCGAAGTTGTTCGGGAGGTAGGCGGCAGGCCATCCATGCAGAATTCGTGCAACTGCAAGGGGCGTTGGCAAGTCTTCAGGATGCTGGCGCGAAGATGGATGCCTATCACCTGTCCACCGACGCGTTGGAAACGCGCATGACCCACGATCTGGGCGAATTGCGCGATGGCCTGCACAAACATACTGACCGTCTGCATGATCGCGTACGAATCTTCAGCATTATGCTGCCCTTGTTTATTATGGGCACCATGATGCTGGTGGCCGTGTTGTTGGTACGCTCTATTCTCCGCCCCTTGAACCAATTGGTGGAGTACACCCAAGCCCTTAAGCAGGACGAATACACGGCATCAACACCTTCAGTCGGAAAAGATGAACTGGGCGTGCTGTCCACCACGCTGGGCGAAATGAGCCATCACCTGCTAAATACCATCCAACAACAACATGCCCGCGAGGAAGAGCTGAGCGCAGCCAACCAGAGCGCCGAAGAAGCCAACCGCCGCCTGCGCACCAGCGAAAGCCGGTATCGGGTGGTCTATGAGAACGCGCCGGTGGCCTTCATCGTGTCGAATCCCGACTACCTCATCATCGACTGGAACCACGCCGCGCAAACAATATTTGGCTGGTCGCGCGATGAGGTTTTGGGGCGGCATCTCTTCGATCTGCTGGTACCCAAGGAACTGTTCCCCGAGGTGAAAGGCACGGTCGACGATACCTTGAACCAGCAGGTATCCACCCATAGGGAAAACTGGAATCTGACCAAGAGCGGCGAACATATACTGTGCGAATGGAGCAATGCCCAGTACACGGACGAACACGGCAAGTTTATCGGCGTACTTTCGCTCGGGATGAATATTACCGAGCGTCGCCAACTGGAGGAAAACATCCGGCAGGAAAAAGAGAAATACCGCGACCTGTTTGACAATGCCAACGACCTTCTCTACACCACCGACTTGAACGGAATATTTACTTCCGCCAACCACGAGATGCTCAAGGTATTGGGTTATACACAGGAAGAACTGGTCGGACAGCCGCGCAGCATAATTCTTACAAAAGACGCCCTTGAAATCACAAACGCCAAAATGGCGGCCAAGATCAATGGTGAAGTCGATCATACAAATTATCAAATTGATATCCTTGCCAAGGACGGACACCTCATTCCGTTCGAGGTCAACAGCCGGTTGATCTACGAGGGTGAAAAGCCGGTAGGCGTTCAGGGCATAGCCCGAGATATCAGTGAGCAGCTCAGGCGCGAAGCGGAGTTGCTCGCAGCTCACCAGAAAGCCGAAGAAGCCAACCGCGTCAAGTCCCGTTTCCTTGCCGCTGCTGGGCACGATTTGCGTCAGCCACTGGCTGCGGCCAACCTATTCATAGGAACCCTCAAGCTTACAAAACAAAGTCCGAATCAAAGAGAAATTCTCGACAGGCTCGAACGTGCCATGTCAGACTTCAATGGCCTGCTCAATGCCTTGCTGAACATTTCAAAATTGGAGTCCGGTACAGTCGAGCCGGAATATGGGCCTGTCACTGTGGCCGATATAGCCGACTGGCTTAAACAGAGTTTCACACTGGAGGCACAAGAATGCGGACTTGACCTAAGACTGCACTTCCCGATAGAAAATCTAGTCGTGCTCAGCGACTTCAATCTACTCAAACAGGTGCTGTCCAACCTTGTTTCCAACGCATTTAAATACACTGCCAAAGGCGCTATTTTGCTCAGCGCCCGCCGGCGTGAAACCAATGTGCTGTTTCAGGTATGGGACACCGGTATCGGTATCGAAGCAGATCAGTTTGAACACATCTTCGAGGGGTTCTACCAAATCAACAACCCGCAAGGCGACAGTGAAAACGGGCTGGGACTGGGGCTGGCCATCGTCAAACGCTCATTGGAACTTTTGGGCGTTGAAATCACCTATCGCTCTGAGTTTGGTCGAGGCTCTGTTTTCGGATTCAGCTTGCCTCTGAGTGATGCCGGGCTGAATTCTCGTCAGCCTGTTTCAACGTCCTCGCATGAGGCGATAGAAATCGAAACGTTCGTACGGGGCAAGCGCTTTGTGGTTCTGGAAAATGACCGACGGGTCGCGCAGGGTATTTCCAACTTGCTGGAAGCAATGGGTGGGGATGTGAATTTATTTAGCAGCGCGGAAGAAGCCCTGCGCTGCGCAGATACTGAAAAATCCGATTACTACATCTGCGATTACAGGTTGGACGGTGCGCTAAGTGGCCTGCAATTCTTGAACCAGCTGCATCAACAACTGGGCACCCCCATCAAAGCGCTTGTGCTATCGGGTGATACGTCCCCCGCTTTCGTGCGCGAGATAAAGGATTGTGGTTGGCCGGTGCTATCCAAGCCGGTCAATATTTCTAGATTGATCTCTTGCCTTAATGATGCGACTTTTTAGTCGCCGACAAGCGGACTAAGACTGTCGAGGCTATGCGGGAATCCGAACGTTCCTACGCAATTGTGGTTGGACAACGGCCCATCCATACCGCCAAAGCCAGCCTGGACTTCTTTCTGGCAGTCCTTTGCTGAAAAAACTTGGCAAATCGCGGTTTTTTGAACGCCCCGAACGCAATGTAATTGCTGGCGCTCAACTTGTTTGTGCGCCAGCACACTGAACCATCGCTGTTAAGTCAATACGATTCCCGGAATCACCAACCCAGACATTGCCATGACCGACACAGGCGCTGCAGTCATTTTTTCCATAAACAACAGGACCCCTATGGCCATGCTTTGTAAAAACTGTCTCTCGGTGGGACCGCCAAAAATGCGCAGGCGCGGCACGCTCTCTCTGGAGCTGGTGCTTTGGTTGTGTTTGTTGGTGCCAGGCTTGGTCTATTCAATGTGGCGATGGATGAGCAAATACAAAACGTGCTCGGCCTGCGGCAGTACCAAGGTCACCGACTTCGCGCCTTCACCGGCGCTTGGTGCCCGGCGCAAATCAGGCAATGTGGAAAAGCAGGCCAAACGTTGAGCAACGCTGTCGATGCGTTTCGCAGTTGACTCTGTATGGCAAATTGACCTCTAGCCCCCGTCAATCAAGCGTGAGCAGCTATCAACTTAATAGCGACTGTAGAGCTTGCAAAGTTTGGCCAGCTGATGCGCATGGCTGGGGTTGACCTGGCTCCAGCTAAAGCGCCATTCCCAATAGCCCTGGCCCACGCCATACGCTGATCTTTAGCGCACGGGTCAACCCATTGGGCAATCCGTGTCGAGCATTGTCTGGAACCAACGACGAAATAGGTATCTCTGATTGAGCGCCCGATTTACAAGGGCCTGTGGGACGGACCTAAAAAGTTTCCCAGTCTGCATCCCCACCGGCAGAACTTGTTTGCACCTTGACTGCAGGCTTGACAACCATCGACGCTCTGGCGGTCGCGCCCTTGGGGACACCTCCCAGACGGCGATCCGTCCCTTTGAACGGAGTCGGCTTGGGTGCTCTGGAGCGTACCTTTGCGGGGACTTGCACGAGACCCTGGTCTGCCTCCCCAAGTTTGAATACCGCCACCACTTGCACCAGATCCTGGGCCTGTGTTTTCAGGCTGGAAGCTGCAGCAGCCATTTCTTCCACCAGCGCCGCATTTTGCTGTGTGGTCTGGTCCATTTGTGTCACGGCCTCTCCGACCTGGGACACGCCGGCACTTTGTTCGTTGCTGGCGGCACTGATCTCGCCCATGATGTCGGTCACCCGTTTGATGGCGCTGACCACCTCGGTCATGGTCACTCCCGCCTTGTCCACCAAAGCGCTTCCTTGCTCTACCCGCTCAACGCTGGCACCGATGAGGCTTTTGATTTCTTTGGCGGCTTCAGCGCTTCTGCCTGCCAAACTGCGCACTTCTGAGGCCACCACGGCAAAACCACGGCCCTGTTCACCCGCCCGGGCGGCTTCCACCGCCGCATTGAGGGCCAGGATGTTGGTCTGAAAAGCAATCCCGTCGATGACACTGATGATGTCATTGATCCTGCGACTGGACTCGTTGATGCCTTTCATGGTCTCCACCACTTCGCCCACCACCTCCCCGCCTTTGATGGCTACGCTGGACGCGCCAATGGCAAGTTCATTGGCCTTGCGCGCAGAGTCGGCATTCTGTTTGACGGTGGAGCCCAGTTGTTCCATCGAGGCTGCTGTTTGCTCCAGGGCGCTGGCTTGGTGTTCGGTACGTGCAGAGAGGTCGTTGTTGCCTTGGGCAATTTCGGCACTTGCCGTGGCAACGGATTCTGAACCTTGGCGGACATTGGTGACCACATTGATGAGGCTGTCTTGCATGGCTTGCAAGGCATCAAGGAGGCGACCCACTTCGTCTTCTCCGTGCGTGGGGATTTGGGTGGTGAGATCTCCAGAGGCGACTCGCCGGGCGACCTGTGTGGCTTGGGCCAGCGGCTTGGTAATAGAGCCCGCCAGGACCCAGGCGATGAGCGTACCCAATGCCAAGCTGATGACGCCCAGCATGACGAGCAACTGACTGCTGGATTTGCGATTGGCCTGGATTTCCTTGGCGAGTTGATCGACCTGATCGCGCTCGACTTTCAGCAAGACTTCGATTTGTTGCACATATAACTTGGTCCTCGGGACGAGTTGCTCTTCCAGTATTTTGCTGGCCTCATCTGCTTTACCTTCTTTTTTGAGGGCAAGAATGGCATTTCGTGCTTCCAGATAGGCATTGCGAAACTCATCCATTTTGGCTATCACCGCTTTTTCTTCCGGTGTATCCATCTGGTCTTGAATGCGTTTGTAATACTCGCCAGAAGTCTTGGTGGAGAGGGTTTGTTCTTCTTTGAAAAAATCGACCAAGGATGGATCACTGCTGCGGGCAATAGCCGTTGCTCGGGTAATCGATGCTCGGACATTGCGATACCAGTCAGCCACTACGCGCTCGGTCGTGATCGGCTCATCCATCATTTTTTCTGTGGCGTCTGCCACCGCATTGAGTCGAAAAATGCTCAAACCAATCACGCCCAGGGACAAAAGTAATACCAAGGCAAAGCCAAGCGCCAGTCGCTTGGCGACAGACAGGTTGGACGAAGCCGCTACGCGGAGTAAGCCACCCCGAGACTGCGCTGGCTGAGACGATTTATTCTGCACCTTCACCCCGTCAATTTCGATGGGGTGATTCTGCAACAAATCGCAAGGACTCCCCAGC
>Ga0209123_1001338_pt1 | contig 24871 bp, 18 predicted proteins | sample BarGraIncu00431A_FD_184500 | JGI IMG/M metagenome (GOLD analysis project Ga0209123, IMG submission 184500) | Arctic peat soil microbial communities from Barrow, Alaska, USA - Barrow Graham LP Incubations 004-31A (SPAdes) (version 2) | ecosystem: Environmental > Terrestrial > Soil > Wetlands >...
ACGCTTCGCTCGTCACCTTGAAAAGAGGACACAGGAACTGGCTGCTTTTATACTTTCAATCAGGCTATTTTTTTAAAACTTTCAAGTAAAACTTATTGTATTAATAAGCAAATATCCGCACTTCACATATCTTCCCTTTTTAAGGGAAGTACCCGAAGGGGGAAGGGTTTCTTATTTCTAAAATACAAGAACACTTCCGCTGCGCTTTGGTTATTAAGAAAAACCCTACGCTTCGCTCGTCACCTTGAAAAGAGGACACAGGAACTGGCTGCTTTTATACTTTCAATCAGGCTATTTTTTTAAAACTTTCAAGTAAAACTTATTGTATTAATAAGCAAATATCCGCACTTCACACATCTTCCCTTTTTAAGGGAAGTACCCGAAGGGGGAAGGGTTTCTGAAGCATATTCCAGTACACTTCCGCTGCTTAGTGCAAAACAGAGTTGCCTATTATTGGCTTTATTTTAATCCATACTACCATACTATCGCTTCTCCAAAGCTCTGAAAATACTCCGTTAGGAGCAGGATTATGGTAGTAATATTTATTTCAATGAAACAATAGCTCCATAGGAGCGATATCATAAAAAGCCAGGACGACTCCGCTACCTGCCAGGTGTGAATCATATAAATTTTACCGAAAGTTATGTAACTTTTATTTCCTTGTACGTTTATATATTTGTACCGTTATAAACAGTCAATTATAACCTCATTACAATTAAAAGCAAACCAGAATGAAAACAATCAAAAGTGTTTCAATAATTTTATTTCTCATGTTGGCAATGTTTGTACAGCCAACAACTGCAGATGCACGTACACGGGTAGGTATTTCTATAAGGGTTCGACATGCTCCACCTGCATTACCGTATTATGTACAACCATATTGCCCTGTTGATGGCTATCTTTGGATACCGGGATACTGGGGTTACGATGAAAGCTACGATGATTATTATTGGGTGCCCGGTGTTTGGGTAAGACCCCCTCATAATGGTTATTTATGGACACCTTGTTACTGGGGTTACGATAATGGTTTTTATGGTTATCACAGTGGTTACTGGGGACTCAGTATCGGTTATTACGGCGGAATAGACTATGGTTACGGGTATAACGGTTACGGATACAATGGCGGCAGATGGAGTGGAAACCACTTCCGGTATAATACCGCCGTTATGAATGTAAATAGAAATATTGTACATAATACGTATGTAGACCGCACAGGTATACGTAGTAACAGAACTGCCAGTCGTTCCAGTTATAACGGACCGGGTGGAGTAAGATCAGTACCAACTGCCCGCGAAAAAGTAGCCATGCGTCAGACACATGTAAGACCTACAACTGCACAAACAACACACCAACAAGCTGCAAGCAAAAACCGAAACCAGTTCTCAACCGTAAATAAAGGCAGACCGGCTAACGCTGCTGTAAATAATGTGGGAGGACGTAATAGTAAACAACAACCACAACAGAGAGCTACTAAAAATCAGCCTGTACGTCAACAAGTTGGAAACAAAGCTCAAAACCGGAATTCTTCGGGCAATAATAATCGCCCGGTCAATGCTGCTACTAAAGCCGGACAACAAAACGTAAGACAACAAGGGCAAAAAAATGCAAATCATCAAACAAATATGAATGGAACCCGAACGCAAACTCAATCGGCTAAACCGAATCAAAACTCGCGTCCAGTCAGACAACAAAATAACCCGTCTGTACCAAAACAACAGCAACAAGAACAAAAACGACAAGCAATTCCTCAACAGAGACAGCAACAACAGAAACAACAACAAGCTCCTCAACAGAGACAGCAACAAGCTCCTCAACAACAGAGACAACAGCAAGCAGCACCTCAGCAACAACAAAGGCAGCAACAAGCTCCTCAACAGAGACAGCAACAAGCTCCTCAACAACAGAGACAACAGCAAGCAGCACCTCAGCAACAACAAAGGCAGCAACAACAGAGACAACAACAGGCTCCTCAGCAACAGCAGAGACAGCAACAAAACAATAGAGATAATAATCGATAAGATTATTTCAGTATAACGCGATTGAAAATCGTGAAACCCGGATTTATCAATAATAAATCGCAAAAAAAGTGTCTGCATGGTTATTAAACCACACAGACACTTTTATTATTTCAATAACCCGTAGCGCAATTGATTGATATTTAGTATGAAGTCGTCCTGACTTTTCTAAAGTATTCAGTAACCGGGTCGTGCCAATTCCAACTCGCGGTATTTATATATGATTGCCAGTAGGAACCTGCAAACTCCAATAATTAATCAGGTGTATTGTTTAAATGCACTACGTGTATGCAATTATTTATTTAATGTACGCTATCGGTGGTTGTTACCGGTGGTTGGGTAGCCTCACTAGCTTTTTGTGCAGCTTGTGTTTGATCTTCTTCAGTCTGGTCAATTTTTAGTTGCTCAATAGTCTTGCGCAAGTTCTCGCGTTGACTGTTATACTGATCCACATACCCTTTGTTTGCATCCGGTTCGTAAAGCCAGTTGATAGAATTAACTTTCAGCAAAGCATCATCGTATTTTTTATCGCTGACAGTCTGGTTAACGTCATTAATAACTACCTGTAAGCGGGCCTTTTCATCATTTACAGATTGTTCCGTTTTGTCTTTGCTCTTTAGTGACGCATTATAAGCCAACGTTAAAACAGCAGTACCAACTACCACAATAGCCAGGATAATCAATAACACCTTCGTGGTTGACGATTTCTTTTTTTCGGGTGCCGATACCGGTTGTTGTGGAGTAACTGTTACTTTCGGTGCATCAATAATTACTGGTGCCGGTTGGGGAACAGCTGCTTGCACTGGATTGGGTGTTACCGGAGGTTGCACCGTTACACTTGGAGTTTCTGCTACCGGTTCGGTCACTGTTGGAACTACAATTGGTTCTTGTGCTGCTGTTTCGGCATCTTGCACCGGTACTATCGGTGTTTCGTCCGGTTTCGGTTCTGTTGGTATTTCTGAAGATACTGTAGTCATTGTTTCTATTTTAGAGGGTTTATATTCGGGTGAAGATACTGTGTTTGTTGTTGCATAAGCAGGTTGTGGTTTCACGTTTACGTCCGGTTCCGATGGTGTAACCGCTTCTGTGCTTTTCGCTTTATACTTTTTCAGTGTGATAAAAAGAAAAGCCACCGAAGCAATGATAAACAGGTATAAACCCGATTTATAATCGATACTGCTTTTAGAACTTATATCGCCATAATTGCCACTATCGTGCGTACTGGCACCAAACCATCCTTTAAGGTATCCATATCCGTCGATAACATTTATTATTCCGGCCACAAAAGCCCATTTGTATTCTTTGTATGCCAAAAAGCCACCCAACAAGATAACCAGCAACCCGATTAAACCATAACCTATCGAAATTCCCGATACAGTAATCAATTGAGGAGCTGCAGTTAAATCAGAAACACCTCCTGCTACAGACACTTCCACCCAGGGTAAAAAGAGAGAGATTACTGTCAGTACCACAGCACCCAGAGCCGGATAATTTTCTTTGTTCATTTTGTGGAAATTATATTTTATAATCGAATAATCAAGCTATACACAATAAAAAAAGTGTAAAGGTAATTACTTTGAATCGTTTAGACACCCGTTACGACTTCTTTTTAATGTCTTTTTCTATTGTCCTGTGAGATTTACAATTCCGTGTCCCCGAAGCGATGAGTTTCTTAAGCTACACCATGCTTCCCTTTACAGGTTCTGTTACACCCTACACCTTACTCCATACACCTTACACCTTCAACCATACACATTACACTTTACTCCATACACCTTACACCTCCAACCACTCACTTTACACTGTAAACTTACACCTTCAACCATACACATTACCCCTTACACTTTACCCCATAAACCTTACACACATTCAATCAAAACGTGCAAAAAGTTCACTCGATAGATATAATATATCCTAAAATACCATAATCAGAATTAACAGCATATTTTTTTGAAAGATATATCATATTGTTTTTTAATGTCTTATCACAAATGCAACCTCTGGGTTACAAAAAGGCATCTGCCGGCTTCGGATGGGTTTTAACCAGTAAATATTCGTTGAAATCAAAAATTTGTCGTTTCTTTGCAGCGTTTTTTAGGCACATAAAATTTATTCATATATATGAGCAGTTTATCGCTTTTTCTAACCGTATTCCTCACCGGAATCGTATTGGTAGTTGCCGGACTCGGCATTGCCATGTTATTAGCCCCCCAATCATTCAATCTTCAAAAAGGGGAACCTTATGAGTGTGGAATTCCAACCCATGGTACCTCGTGGATGCAGTTTAAAGCAGGTTATTACCTGTATGCTATCCTGTATTTGATGTTTGATGTGGAAGCTATCTTCCTTTTCCCCTGGGCAACCATCGTTCGCGATTTAGGTTACACAGGATTATACAGTATCATGTTTTTCATAGTGATTCTTGGCTTAGGACTTGCTTATGCCTGGAAGAAAGGAGTATTAAAATGGGATTAAACAATATAACAATCAAGGGAATTCCTACCGAGGAATTCAACGATAACGAGTATCTGGAAAATTACCTGAAAGAGCTCGAAGCCAATGGTGTAAATGTAGTATTGGGCAAACTGGATGATTTTATTAACTGGGGACGTTCTAACTCTATCTGGCCATTGATTTATGCTACCAGCTGTTGTGGTATTGAGTTTATGGCTACTGCTGCCGCTCACCACGATATTGCCCGTTTTGGAATGGAAGTTACCCGTAACAGTCCACGTCAGGCCGATTTAATGCTTGTTGCCGGAACTATGGTTCACAAAATGGCACCACTTATTAAACGTGTGTACGACCAGATGGCCGAACCTAAATATGTAATGGCAATGGGTGCTTGTGCTATCTCCGGCGGTCCGTTTGTAAATTCATACCACGTGGTAAATGGGGTTGATCAGATTATTCCGGTAGATGTATATGTACCGGGTTGTCCTCCCCGCCCCGAGTCGTTGTTTTATGGTTTAATGCAATTACAACGCAAAATTAAAGTAGAACAATTTTTGGGTAACAAAAACAGATAAGTTTTGCCTCCGGCGTTATTAACCTACGGTGATATTAACTCACTCCGTTCGTGCAATTAGCCTACGGCGTTATTAATAGATATTTTTACCACGAAGTGGTTAAATATAAATAACCTCCGGTGAAACCGGGGGATGAAAACACCCAACAAATCACAACCCCGAAGGGGTTGAACATAGGAAAAGAAAAGACATTCGACATTTATATAAAAATGGAAAACATAAAGAAGCTAATACTTAATACTGTACCTGCTGCAGTTATTGAAGACAAGCAAAAACTGACTGTAACAGTTGAATCGGACAAACTTCATCTTTTGGTAAAAACACTTCGCGACAACGTGGAGCTTCCTTTTGATTATTTAGTTTTTCTGATTGGAATGGATCGCGGCGAAGAATTGGGCGTAAACTACTTGTTAAGTTCATCCAAAGACCTTTCGAAAGAAATTGTGCTGAAAACAGGAACTGCCGATCGCGAAAATCCGTTGTTATATTCTATAACCGATCTTTACGAAACAGCACACTACAACGAACGTGAAGTATATGCTTTGTTAGGTATCCGTTTCATCAACAACCCCGATATGCGTAAGTTCTTTCTGAACTCCGACTGGGTTGGTTATCCATTGCGTAAAGACTACGATGCTAATCCGGAATTGAATCCTCTTTCTCTCGTAAGCCAGGATATTATTGATATCGCTCCGCGTATCATGGAAACTCCACAAGGTTTGGTAGAAAGCACCGCCAATATCTTCGAAGAAAACGATTACATTATCAATATAGGTCCACAACACCCTTCTACTCACGGAGTAATGCACTTCCGCACTTCGTTGGATGGTGAAATAGTAAAGAAAATTGATGTTCACAGCGGATATATCCACCGTGGTATCGAAAAACTGAGCGAAAACCTCACTTACCCGCAAATACTTCACTTTACCGATCGGCTGGATTATCTTTCTGCCAATATCAACCGTCATGGTTTGTGTATGTGCGTGGAAAATGCAGCTCAAATAGAAGTTCCGGAACGCGCTCAATATATCCGTACCATTATGGATGAATTGAACCGCATGGATTCTCACTTATTGGCCTGGGCTTGCCAGACTAATGACCTTGGTGCTACTACCGCCTTTATTTACGGTATGCGCGAACGTGAAATTATCCTTGATATTTTCGAAAAGACTTGCGGTGGACGTTTAATTATCAATCAAAATGTGGTTGGTGGTGTAATGTTCGATATTTATGCCGATTTCCAAAAAGACGTAAAAGCATTTATCATTTACATGCGCAAAAAACTGATTGAATACGATCGTTTCTTCTCGCACAATGTAATTGCCCTGGGCCGTATGATTAAAATCGGCAACATGTCTAAAGCAGATGCTATCAATTACGCAGTTTCTGGTCCTGCCGGCCGTGGTTCGGGATGGTCTTGCGATATACGTAAACATCAACCTTATGCCATGTACGGCAAAGTTGATTTCAAAGAAGTTATCCGCACCGAAGGTGATTCATATGCCCGTTATATGAACCGTTTGGACGAAATAGAAGAATCGCTTCACATTATAGAACAATTAATCGACAATATCCCTGCTGGTGATATCTGTGCCAAAGTAAAACCAATTATCAGACTTCCTGAAGGTGAATATTTTTCACGTGTAGAAGCTTGTCGTGGTGAGTTTGGTGTATTTATCGAAAGCCGTGGTGAAAAAACTCCATATCGGATGAAATTCCGTTCACCTTCTATGGCTCTTGTTTCGGCAATGCCATTGATCTGTAAAAACGAGAAATTATCTGACTTTATTGGTATTGGTGGTTCTATGGACTATGTAATTCCGGATATCGACAGATAAGTAGTTAGTAGTCGATAGTAAGTAGTTTATAGTAAAAAATTAGTTGCTTTTGGACTTAATAAAATTCGATTAATCAGTATTAATTAGAGAAATTCGTATTAAAAGAAATTCGTATATAATATGTTATCAAATTATTCACAACCGTTAGAAATTAATAACCTCACAAGCTGGTTAGACGCTACACTAAAAAACAATATGCCTGAGTTCTGGGTGTTATTGATTGAGTTCGTGTTAGTGGCTTTAGTCTTGTTAACTGCTTATGCTGTTATTGCATTGATATTGATTTACGCAGAACGTAAAATCACAGCATTCTTTCAAGCTCGTTACGGTCCCAATCGTGTAGGTAAATGGGGTATTCTCCAGAGCGTTGCCGATATGATTAAAATCTTATTAAAAGAAATTATTAAGATTAATCGTTCGGATCGTTTCTTGTTTTTCACCGCACCTTTCTTTATGATTGTGGCTTCCATGCTTACCTTTGGAGCTATTCCATTCGGAAAAGGACTTCACGCCATTGATTTCAATATCGGTGTATTATATGTAACAGCTGTTTCTTCATTGGGTATTATTGGTGTATTGTTGGCCGGATGGTCCAGTAACAATAAGTATTCTATGATTGGTGCCATGCGAAGTGGTGCACAGTTTGTAAGTTACGAACTTTCTGCCGGATTTGCTTTGATGACCATGGTGGTACTTACGGGAACCATGCAGTTTTCGGAAATGATTTACAAACAAGAGTTTTGCTGGAATATCTTCAACGGACATATTTCTTCATTAGTTGCCTTTGTTATCTACCTTATATCGGGTCACGCCGAAACAAACCGTGGACCTTTCGACTTACCGGAAGCTGAATCGGAATTAACTGCCGGTTATCACACAGAATATTCAGGACTTCAATTCGGATTCTTTTACCTGGCGGAATACCTGAACATGTTTATCATTGCTTCTATTGCCACTACCGTATTCCTGGGTGGATGGATGCCAATTCATGTTCGTGGCTGGGAAGGTTTCAACCAAATAATGACTTACATTCCTTCATACGTATGGTTCTTTGGTAAAACTGCCGTATTGATTTTCTTAAGCTTATGGGTTCGCTGGTCTTTCCCACGTTTACGTATCGACCAATTATTGAATCTGGAATGGAAATACCTGTTGCCAATAAACCTGGTGAACTTAATTGTTATGGTAATTATAGTTTTAACCGGATTTACGTTGACTGACTTATTCCCCGGATTATTTTAAAACAACCCCCAATCAATTAAAGGGAAATCTAACTAGTACAAATTTGACAATTTAATTATGAATTGTAAATTAATAATTATCAATTAAAAAGATGGATTCAATACTAAAATATTTTTCAGGTTTATTTACCGGTGTTAAGTCGTTGCTTATAGGAATGGGCGAAACATGGAAAGAGCTTTGGACTAAAAAGGTAACACAGCAATATCCTGAAAACAGAGCCACATTGGTAATATCAGACCGTTTCCGTGCTGAGTTAACCATGCCTCACGACGAAAACAACGAACATGCCTGTACAGCTTGTGGAATTTGCCAAATGAACTGTCCGAACGGAACTATCAATGTCATTTCAAAAATGATAGAACTGGAAGATGGCAAAAAGAAAAAAATTCTGGACGAATACAAATGGGATTTAGGCATGTGTACTTTCTGTAACCTGTGTGTACTTACCTGTCCTTCGGATGCTATCAAATTTGAAAACACATTCGAAAACGCCGTATTTACCCGTAGCAAATTGATGCAACAATTAAACCATGAAGGTTCGAAACTACGTGAAAAGAAAAAAGAAGTAAAACCAGCTGAACCAAAAGCGGAATAATATACCCAATAAATAGATTTAAGACATTAGACATATATTATGGCAGAACAAATTATATTTTACGTTTTAGCGGCAGTAATAGCTATTTTCTCCGTATTGGCTGTAACTTCAAAACACATTATTCGCTCAGCAACTTATTTATTATTCGTATTAATTGCAACTGCAGGTTTGTACATGTTGTTAGGCTATAACTACTTGTTTGCAGTTCAAATTGCCGTGTATGCCGGTGGTGTAATGGTACTGTTTATTTTTGCCATTCTGTTGACTAACAGTCCGGGCGAAAACTTGAAAACAGAATTGCCTATTCGCAGAATTGTTGCCGGACTTACCGCTTTAACCGGATTGGCATTTTGTGCGCATATCATTTATTACAATATCAACCGGGTAACCGAACTTGTAGAACAAAGTGATATCACTCCTCAACAACTTGGACATTCTATGTTGGGAACCGATAAGTACCAATACCTGATGCCTTTTGAAACAATCAGTATTTTACTGCTGGCTTGTATTGTGGGTGCTATTATGATTGCAAGAAAAAAATAAATGCCTGAGACATTGCATGCAATATCTCAACAATTAAAATAATTAAACGACTCAACAACTAAAATATATGGGTGATTTATTAACTAACTTATTTACGGGACATGTGCCTATTGATGCATACTTACTAGTAAGCTTAATCATGTTCTTTGCAGGTGTATATGGCTTTCTATCACGCAGAAGCATGCTGATGATTTTGATTTCGATTGAACTTATGCTGAATGCTGCCGATCTCAACTTTGTAGTATTTAACCGCTACCTGTACCCGGGTCACCTGGAAGGTTTTTACTTTGCACTTTTCACTATCGCCGTTGCTGCTTGTGAAACTGCTGTTGCCATAGCCATTATTATTAATATCTATCGCAATTTGAGCAGTGTTGAAGTTGGGAACTTGTACCAAATGAAAGAATAATAAACTCGTTGACAATTTAATCATATACAATTTACAATTGACAATTGACAATTATATAATATGCAATATACATTATTAATTTTAGTACTTCCACTTCTTAGTTTTATCATTTTGGGTCTGGTGGATACAAAATGGTCACCCAAAGTTGCCGGAACAATCGGAACAGTTGTTTTAGGAATAATCACTGCCCTTTCTTATTACACAGCCTGGGAATACTTCAGCATGCACCAGGTGGCAGGAGTTTATGAAAAGGTAATTCCTTATAATATTGAATGGCTTCGCTTCACCGAATTCCTTCATATCAATTTAGGTATTTTACTGGATCCTATTTCGGTTATGATGCTGGTTGTAATTACTACCGTATCGTTTATGGTAAACATTTACAGCCTTGGCTATATGGTCAACGAAAAAGGTTTCGAACGGTATTATGCTTTCCTTTCGCTTTTTACCTTTGCCATGCTGGGATTGGTAGTTGCCACTAACATTTTCCAAATGTATATTTTCTGGGAATTAGTGGGTGTTTCATCTTACTTATTAATCGGTTTCTATTATACAAAACCTTCGGCCGTAGCTGCTTCCAAAAAAGCATTTATCGTTACCCGTTTTGCCGACCTTGGTTTCCTTGTAGGTATTCTGGTTCTATCATTCTATACCAAAACATTTGATTTTGGTATCTTGACTTCAGGTAATCCTGCAGTATTTGCCGGAACAGTTGGTGCTACATTTATGGGCTTCTCTGTATTAAGCTGGGCAATGGCACTTATCTTTATTGGTGGTGCAGGTAAATCGGCAATGTTCCCTTTACAAATCTGGTTACCGGATGCAATGGAAGGTCCTACTCCGGTTTCTGCCTTGATTCATGCTGCAACCATGGTTGTTGCCGGTGTTTTCCTGGTTGCCCGTCTGTTCCCTATCTATGTAACATACACTCCGGAAGTTTTACACGGGATTGCTTATGTAGGTGCCTTCACCTCCTTGTTTGCTGCAGTTATTGCCTGTGTACAAACCGATATTAAACGTGTACTGGCTTTTTCTACCATATCTCAGATTGGTTTTATGATGGTGGCATTAGGTGTTTCGGGTTATGGCGAACACGAAGGACTTGGTTACATGGCTTCTATGTTCCATTTGTTCACTCACGCTATGTTCAAAGCGTTATTATTCCTGGGAGCCGGTTCGGTTATTCATGCTGTTCACAGTAACGAAATGAGCCACATGGGTGGACTTCGTAAATATATGCCTATCACTAACTGGACATTCCTGATTGCTTGTTTCGCTATTGCAGGTATTCCTCCTTTCTCAGGATTCTTTAGTAAAGACGAAATACTTTCAGCTTGTTATGAATTCAGCCCTTATATGGGTGCAGCCATGAGTTTCATTGCCGGTTTAACGGCATTCTATATGTTCCGTTTGTATTTCAATATCTTTTGGGGTAAAGAACACAAACACGAACACACTCCACACGAATCACCTTTTGCAATGGCATTTCCATTGGTTTTCTTAGCTACCGTAACTGTATTTGCCGGTTGGATTCCATTTGGTCATTTTGTAACCAGCAACCGTGCTAACTACGATATTCATATAGATCCGATCGTAGCAGGTGTAAGTATTGTAGGCGCTCTAATAGCAATTGCTTTAGCTGCATTCCTTTATATCAAAGAAAGCAAAGCACCTAAAAAACTGGCTACTACTTTTTCTGGTTTACACCGTGCAGCAAGTAATCGTTTTTATATCGACGAAGTGTACTTATTCATTACCAAGAAAATTATTTTCAACAATATTTCTCGTCCGTTGGCATGGTTCGACCGTCATGTGATTGATGCTACCATGGATGGATTTGCCAATACAACACAATGGGTTTCTATAAAAATAAAAGGCGTTCAATCCGGACAGGTTCAACAATACGCTTATGTATTCCTGTTGGGAACACTTTTAATTACAGCATTGATTATATTTATTTAAGACCCCTATCCCAAGGGGAATAAAAATCTGGTGTCAAAACAATACTAACATCTCACTCTCCTTTAGGGGTTGAGGGTAATTTTACAAGATATGAACTTTTTATCCTTATTCGTTCTCATTCCGGTTTTAATGATGATGGGTTTGTTCTTTTCGAACAATCGCAAACAATTACTGTTCGTCATGACAGCCGGTGCTATTCTTTTGATGACTTTGTCAGGAGTAATCACTTACATGTATGTTATAGAACGTGCAGCTGGCAATATAGCTACAATGGTTTTTACAGCCGATACAGTTTGGTATGCTCCGTTCAACATCCATTATTCGGTTGGGGTTGATGGCATATCGATAGTGATGCTGATTCTTACTTCTATCATAGTTTTCACCGGTGTATTTGCTTCATGGAAAATAGATCCGCTACCTAAAGAGTTCTTCTTATGGTTCTGTTTGTTATCTACCGGAGTTTTCGGATTCTTTATTTCTACCGATTTGTTTACCATGTTCATGTATTACGAAATCGCGTTGATTCCGATGTACTTGCTCATTGGTATCTGGGGAACAGGAAAGAAAGAATATGCAGCCATGAAACTAACGTTGATGTTAATGGGCGGTTCTGCACTGTTATTAGTTGGTATCCTGGGTATTTATTACGGTTCGGGTGCTACTACCATGAATATTTTGGAAATTGCCAAATTACATATTCCTATTGAATTACAATACTATTTCTTCCCGCTTACCTTTACGGGTTTTGGAGTGTTGGGAGCTATGTTTCCTTTTCATACATGGTCGCCTGATGGTCATGCCTCTGCTCCTACTGCCGTATCGATGTTACATGCCGGTGTATTAATGAAACTGGGTGGATACGGTTGTTTCCGTGTTGCCATGTACTTAATGCCTCAAGCTGCACATGAACTGGCCTGGATATTCTTAATACTGACAGGTATCAGTGTTGTGTACGGTGCTTTTGCCGCCATTCACCAAACAGATTTAAAATATATCAATGCATATTCTTCGGTAAGTCACTGCGGATTGGTCCTTTTTGCCATTTTGATGATGAACGAAACAGCTATGACAGGTGCTATCTTGCAAATGATTTCACACGGTTTGACAACAGCTCTTTTCTTTGCCTTGATTGGTATGATTTACGGAAGAACACATACCCGTTTGATTACAGAAATGGGTGGTTTAATGAAAGTACTTCCTTTCTTAGGAGTCTGCTTTGTTATTGCAGGGTTAGGCTCATTAGGATTGCCAAGTCTTAGTGGTTTCGTAGCTGAAATGACAATTTTCGTAGGTGCATTCCAACACGTAGATATGTTCCACCGTGTATTGACGATTCTTGCATGTAGTTCTATTGTAATTACAGCCGTATATATTTTACGTATGGTAGGAAAATTCTTATTGGGAAAAATAGTAAATGAACATCATGAGCACTTAACAGACGCTACCTGGTTTGAAAGAATCTCTGTGGTAACCCTGTTGTTCTTCATGTTTGCACTTGGTTCTGCTCCATTCTGGGTTTCAGGTATGATTCACGAAAGTGTACTTCCGGTAATAGGACAACTTATTAAATAGTTTCTAGTTGACAGTATACAGTTGTCAGTTAATTAATATAATATAGATAAGACAAAATAAAGATATATGGATTACAGTAGTTTTTTACAAATGAGCGATGAATTTTCACTGTTAACGGTGATGATTTTCCTTTTGATTTACGATATATTCGCAGGTGAAAAAGGAGCTAAGAATTTTCAACCATTAGCATTAGTGCTTTTCTCAGCTCATATCATCCTCAATTTCTTTCCACGCGATGCGTTCAGTATTGCCGGAGGTATGTACCAGTATGTTCCAATACAGACTTACGTAAAAGCAATTCTGAATATTGGTACTTTAATTGTATTGTTGCAGGCACATAAATTCCTGAACGGCGAAGCCAATCACCACAAAAAAGGTGAATTCTATTTCCTGACATTGTCTACCTTGCTGGGAATGTATTTCATGATTTCGTCCGGCAACTTCCTAATGTTCTTTATCGGACTGGAAACAGCGTCTATTCCAATGGCTACCTTGGTTGCTTTTGATAAATACAATCGCAAATCGGCTGAAGCAGGTGCTAAATACATTCTTTCTGCGGTTTTTGCTTCAAGTATCTCGGTATTCGGTATGTCATTAATTTATGGTTCTACCGGAACCTTATATTTTTCTGACTTAGCTACATTATTGACCGGAACTCCACTTCAAATCATGGCATTTGTATTCTTTGCAGTTGGTTTGTTCTTTAAAATATCACTGGTACCATTCCACCTCTGGACTCCGGACGTGTACGAAGGTGCCCAGACAAATATCACTTCGTACCTTTCGGTTATATCTAAAGGAGCAGCTGTATTTGTATTGTTCACCATTTTAATCAAAGTCTTTGGACACATGGTTACACAATGGCAACCAATTTTATACGGACTTTCCATAGTAAGTATCACTGTTGCGAATGTATTTGCTATCCGCCAACAAAATCTGAAACGTTTCCTTGCATTTTCTTCTATCTCGCAAGCAGGTTATATCTTACTGGCTATCATTAGCGGAACTGCAATGGGTATGGCTTCACTCGTATATTTCGTATTGGTATATATGTTCTCCAACCTTGCTGCATTCGGTGTTATTTCGGTTATCGAAGAACGTACCGGCAAAGTAAAAATGGACGATTACAATGGTTTGTACCAAACTAATCCCCGGTTGAGCTTTGTAATGATGCTGGCTTTATTCTCGTTGGCAGGTATCCCACCGTTTGCTGGATTCTTCAGTAAATTCTTTATATTCTCGGCGGCAGCTGCTCAAGGATACTATGTGTTGGTATTTATCGCGTTATTGAACACTATCATTTCATTGTATTACTACCTGTTGGTAATCAAAGCCATGTTCCTGAACAAAAGCGAAAACCCAATTGAAAAAGTTACCAGCGACACTCCATTAAAAATCAGCTTTGTGATTTGTACACTTGGTATTTTATTAGTTGGTTTGTTCAGCACTATCTATACTCAAATAGCTGCTCTGAGCTTCGGATTATAGTCACCCATATTCTATGATATAGAAAACCCGCTGTAAGTTTTAGCTTGCAGCGGGTTTTTAGTTACCTCTTTCACCATATTAATTACTTATACCGATGTGGCAAGTTCAAGTTTAATGACGTGTAACTTGAACTGAAATCAAAGCAGTGTGCAATTAATTTTAAAATGCAAAGTTTCAAACTTTACAAATTTCCAGCACAAGTCTCCATTTCACTCAGACTCGCGCTAGACACCGACTGCAAAACTACATATTTAGACGAAAAAGAGACAATTTTCAATATACCCGATATAATATATTATTTACCCTGTACTTTTACTTTTTTATCTCGTACAATTTTCAAGATACCCGATACAATATATTATTTACCCGGTACTTTTACTTTTTTACCTCGTACAATTTTCAATAGACCCGATACAAAATATTATTTACCGGGTACAAAATAGTTTAGACTGGGTACAAAATACTGTTGAAAGGAGTATTTTTCTTTCTGGAAGCATCCACTTTTGGCTGGAAGTGGAAAACTTGGGAGTATTCACAGAACTGTGTCTGACAATACTTGGACAAATTAGGATTGAAAACATCAAAAAACCCCGCCCGCTGCTCTCGTCCCTTTAAAAAGGGCATCCCAAACGCCGGAAGTTTTACACTCAACTAACTACTCAGAATCCTGTTTCCTATTCACTTTTTTAGAAACCTATTTCTGAACCAGACACTGAAATTTTTCCTTCTTTTAATATTACTGTTTCAGTCAATTATTATTCAATAACAACTTGAATTTTACTATCTTTGAAGCCAAATTCTACCAAAAGACATGAACAAACTAATCGACACTTTTAAAGCCATTTACGTTCGCCAGCCTTTCCTTCTTATTTTATTTATTAGCATACTACTCACACTGCCCTGGATAACGCAAGGGGAGTTTTATACCAAAGGCGAACCGCGCGAAGCTACGGTGGCCACTTGCATGTTGAACACAGGTAACTGGGTTTTGCCGGCCGATTATGCCGATGAGGTAGCTTACAAGCCACCTTTTATGCACTGGTTTATAGCTGCTTTTTCACTTCCTGCCGGACATGTAAGTGAAACTACTGCCCGCCTGCCTTCGGCCCTGAGCTTGATTGGCATTACTATGATGTTTTTTGTGCTGCTTTATAAACGGACCAGTTCGTTCAATGCTTTTTTGGCATCTATCATGCTGCTTACAAGTTTCGAGATGCATCGATCGGGTCTTCTGGCACGGGTGGATATGACTCTTGCATTCTTTATGATTGCAGCATTGATAAGTTTTTTCAAGTGGGAAGAGAAAGGGCTGAAAGGTTATCCGCTGCTTATTCCGCTTTTTCTGGGTGGAGCTGCACTGGTTAAAGGCCCGGTAGGTATTGTATTGCCTTGTCTTGTTTTTGGGGTTTACCTGCTTGTTCTTCAACGTTATTCGTTGTGGAAAATCATCTATAAAAACATCTTTGTTGCCCTTCCGGCTCTGGCCATTCTGTTGGTGTGGTACGTACTGGCTTATCAACAGGGGGGCGAACATTTCCTTAAATTGGTGTATGCCGAAAACTTTGGCCGATTCCTGGGCGAAGACAGCAAAGCACTGGGTATTACCTATGATTTAGGACATAAAGGACCATTCTGGTATTACATTCCGGCTCTCATTCTTGGTTTTATGCCGTGGTCGCTCCTACTCGTATTCAGTGCATTTACACGATGGTACAAGGGTCTGTCAGGCTATTTCAAACCTCAAAAACCATCGCTGTTGGAGAAACTGGCTAACATGAATAAAGTTACTTTATTCAGTCTGGTAACCGTGGTAATCATCACCTCGTTTTATGCCATTCCGGTATCCAAACGAAGTGAATATATTATGCCTGTTTACCCTTTTGCGGCTTATCTACTTACCCTGCTTTACCAATGGGCAATAGAGCAGAAGCCCCGGTTTGTTAAATTACTGTCAAGAATCATTTTGGTGCTTTCAGGCCTGTTACTGGCTATCTTAGCTATCATGCACTTTGCTGACATTACTCCTTTAGCAAGTTCACTTATACACGATGCCAAAACAGTGCATGACATAGCTGTATTATCACTGGCTTTTCATAAAACAACCTTCTTTGGAGTGTTTTTCTGGCTGCTATTGCTTGCGACAATTGTGTTCAATATAAATATTCTTAAACAAAATAATTCCAAAACTATCTTGCTGGCAACTGTAATTTTGTTTATCAGCTTACAAATATTTTTGGAATGCTTAGCGTATCCTGTATTTAAAGATGCCTATTCTTCCCGCACTTTTGCTCAGAAAATTGAAGCGAAGTACGACCTCAAAGATAAAACCTATGTGATGAACGACTTAACGTATTATCTCAACATGTATGGGTTGAACTTTTACATGGACAATAACTTTAAGAACTTTGAAACAGAAAAACCAACAACCGGCTATTTTATTACAGGACAAAACTACATCGATAAAATTAGAACAAAATATGCCGGGAAATATGCTTTCGAGGAATTGGAACGCACTCCCAATAAATACAATGATTTTGGGGATGTGATTGTGTTATACAAGATTATCAGGATTGATAACAAATAATGTGTTGACACCTTTCAGGGCAACGCAACCATTTTTTAGCGAGTGTAAATCAGCCGTTAATTATTACTAACAAACAATCTCGTACTTCAATAATTAAATTACTTTTGCGTTTGATTTCAATGCACAGCTGAACTTGCTAAAAACTCAGGTTCATAATTCACCGGTTTTCTTTTTAAATATAGATTATGACTTTACTTACTGTATTATTGCAGATTACTACCGATTCTATTGCCAATCCGGCAACAGTAGCCGTCTCCAACCAAAATTATTTTCAATTATTATTAAAAGGAGGTTGGGTATTGTTGCCTTTATCTATATTGCTGGTTATATCCAATTACGTTTTTATCGAACGTTGGGTATCTATCAATATATTAGGTAAAAATGATAATATGTGGTTCTCTAAAATAAATGAACTGGTTGCTCAGGGGAAGGTTGAAAGTGCAATTAATTTATGTTCCGAAAATCAAACTACGTATGCCAGAGTACTGCTGGCCGGATTACAATCTGCCGACTTTGAAGACATGGAAATCCAGGATGCTCTGCAATCGGAAGCTCGTCAGCAAATATCGGTACTGGAAAAGGGGATGAATTATTTAGGAATTTCAGCTTCAATAGCTCCCATGATGGGCTTTTTGGGAACTATATTTGGGGTTATCAAGATATTTTACAACATCTCCCTTACCAATGACTTGAATATCGCCAATATTTCTGATGGTTTATACCAAAAAATGATTTGCTCAGGAGCCGGACTTTTTGTAGGTATCATTGCATATACCGGCTACTACATACTGAACGGAAGAATTGATAAGATTGTGATTCGAATGGATAAGCGTTCAAATGATTTGCTGAAAGAAATCAGAACTTACAAAAGGACTAAAAACGCTTAAAAGTCAATTTAGAAATTACAAGACAAAGTAATGAAAATAGAACGAAGAAAATTAAGAACTGCAGAAGTCTACACAGCCTCCCTGAACGACATTATGTTTTTCTTACTGTTGTTTTTCTTAATAGTATCCACACTGGTAACCCCGGCTACCATTCAGGTTCTTTTGCCAAAATCTAAAACATCGGCTGATGTGGTAGTAAAAAAACAAATAAATCTGACAATAACTTCAGATCATAAATACTACCTCGAAAAAAAGGAAATTACTTTTGAAAGCATAGAACCCCAACTATCTGCACTTGTTGCTAAAAAAAAGAAAACTGAAGAGGTTATTGTATTGCTTCATGCAGACCGCATGCTCAACTTGCAAGACGTAGTGAATGTTATAGATATTGGAAATAAACTGAAGGTAAAAATGATTCTTTTTACAAAAAGAGGTTGACAATTTAAACTTTCCTAAGAAATTACAGTTTTCCAAGTTTGTATTTCTGCACTATTTTCTCAAGTAATGCATCTTCGCCGGTTGAATCATATTTCAATTTCAAGTCTTCGTGAAACAGTAAACCCACTCCATACCAAAAAGTAGCAGGAAGTCCACCTTTATAGGTTTTGATCAATCCGTAAGCGCTTTGATTTGTCTCGCGTGCGATTAGCTTCAGCAGCAATTTCCCTTGCGAAAAAGACATGCTGCGCACATCTCTCTCAAATTCTTTGTAGAGTTCCTTCTCTGTTTCCTTTATTAAACGATGTTTCTCGCCGTTATCTGTCATTTGGGCTAATTGTGCATTCAGTTTATCAACTATTTCTTTAGTTTTGTTGGCATATGGATATACTATCTTCAGAGAATAAATAAGCCTGTAATTGTTTCTTATAAACTGCCAATCTTCCTCTGTATAATGAGTTTTTTCCGTTAAAGTCCGATTTACTTTCTCTATATTTTTCTTTTGAATTGGAGATTTTGACAGGCTATCTGCCGGAACAACTTCAGTGAATGATTCCATCGCTTTTTTCAATTGAGCCAAAATCACGGAATCCTGATTCTCAATCACATTTGTTTCATCTTCACTTTGATCGATATCTTTAGTTTCAGTTGAATTATCAATTTCTTTGGAGGAACTTTCTTTGGCTGTTTTATCTGAAGATTTATCTATTTGTTTGGATTGTTCCGGAGCAGGTGTTGGAGCAGCAATTTCTTCCAATAATTGAAATTGGACAGCAACATCCTGCTTTTTCGGCTCATCGGCTAATTTTGAAGAGGAATCTGAGCCGGGGATAATTATTAGCAGAAGAAATAAGATGCCATAAAATGCCAAAGAGACAGTTGCAGCTATTACACTTGGCTTATTTTTTTTAAAGATATTCATTTTACGGATACTCCAAAAACAATTTAGTTAGAGAAGAATTTATATATTTTTTGGAGGAATACTGATACAAAGATATGGATTTATTTTGCTTTTGAGAGAGTCTAAATTCTAAAAAAGCTTTAAGGATAATAACTTGTAATCATCTCAATAAGTGTCAATAAATGTATCTTTAATATTTATATACCCTTAAAAGATAATTATAATAGGGATTATAAATGAAGCGTCTGAGCTATTTTGAAACTCAGACGCGAATAATATATAATTGAACGAGATTCAATCTAAAGATTTAATACCAACAATTCTGACATCTATATACCTTATTAATGTTGAATGTAAGCATAACTTCATGTGTCCCAAAAGAAGATTGGCTAATACCACTGAAATTATAATCGTAACTGTATGACAAATGCAGATTTTGATTTAAATCAATACCTAACAAGACACCCATTTCATTCCATGTTCTATAGAATACTCCTAATTGTAATGTATTGGCATCTTGACTTGGTTTGAAGTAACTATTCAAATTCATTTCCATCTGATACAAATCTCCAAACTTAAAACCACAAACTCCGAAACCCAGATTTATAGGATTAAGTGTATTTTGCCTGTACTTTGTGTAAATATAATTTGTATTTATAAATGACTGGTTAATAGGTAGAAATATTGAAAATAGATTTTGGCTAGCTAGCCCACATTGCCACTTATTACTTACTAGTTCAATACCAAGATCTGAATTTAAATTATTCTCGTTTAACAAACCTGAATAAACAGTTGGATCATTTGGTGTTGGTGAATTTATTTTAGAAAGATCATAGCCAATACTTTGAAAACTCAACCCTAATCCTAAATTTAAATGCCATTGTTTAGTTAACATTAAAGAATACGCATAAGTTAATGTAGCATTTGTAGTTGAAGTATAGCCTATCTGATCTTGAACAGCTTTTACACCAAATTGAGTATTTAAATGATCAACATATACAGTTCCCGAAGCAAAAAATGTAGTTGGAGTTCCGGGAAAATTCACCCATTGTTTTCGGGCAGCCATATTAAACTCCGCAAAATATTGATTATTTATTGCAGCTGGGTTGATTATATATGATTTCTCCCAAAAGTTATTAAGACGAACGTTAGATTGAGCAACCAACGTGACTGCCAACAGATTAAAAAGATAAAGTATTGAGGTTCTCTTCATTGCAAAATAATTAACGAACAACTGTTACATAACCGGAACTCGTTTTTGATCCAGCTTCTGATGTATAATACAAGACATAAAAGTAAGTACCATTTGAAACAGGTTTCCCTTTATAGGTTCCATCCCAGCCATCCGTACCATCATATATAAATATACCATTACGATTATAAACTTTAATATGCCAACCCTGCATAAATAGATCATCAATTCCATCACCGTTTGGAGTGAAAGTATTGTACAATGAAGAGTTTATAACCAGGATATTCTTAGTTGCAAATTCAGAACATCCGTTTGGATTTACAACTTTCAATTTAATTTCAAATGTTCTTTGATTAGTTATATTGTATACATGGCTTTGACTAGCCCCCTGAGCCGTATTTCCATCGCCAAAGTCCCAATAATACTCAGAAAATGGTATACTTTCCGACCATACATTTAAAGCTGAATTTTGAGCTGAGACTTCGTTCTTGTTCGTTTGAATAGTATAATTATTTAAATCGAAATTAGAGGCTGTAAAGGTTAGAATAGCTGTACAACCAGATGCAGAAGTTCCAATTACATTATAATCGCCAACATGGTTAATCATAATGCTATCTCCTGTTGTATTATTATTCCACTTATAGGTTGCAGCACCGGAAACATGTACAACTACTGAGTCCCCAAAACAAATTTTAGGATCTTTATCAAGTGTTAGAACCGGAGGACCTTCAACAGCTATTACTTGACTATAGACAGATGAACATGAAGAACTAGTTATCGTTAATTTAACCGTATGATTTCCACTTGTTGAGAAAGAATGATTTGCTGTGCCATTTGTGTCAGTCACACCATCTCCAAAATCCCACAAGTAACTATAAGTATCAAGAGGATTTATAACGTTTGCATTAAATTGATAGGTGTGTTTATCACAATCTAAAACATTATATGTAATACCTACAATTGGCATAATCAAATTATAAGAATAACTATTTGTACAGCCCAATGCATCCGTAACCTGTAAATTTACAGTACCATTCTGGCTAGTTTCCATTACTTCGTTCAAAGCTCCACTTACAGTTCCTTTTGACCAGGATAACTGATAAGGTGGAACGCCACCTGAAACTTGTGCAGTTGATATTTCACTTGCTACTTTTGTTGAACAATTTAAGCTTGGCACAGATGTTACATCAATATTTATTTTATTAGGTTGTGTTATAACTACTGTAAGTTGAACCGAATAACCTGAATCATCAGTTACGGTTAGCAAATATGAACCTGCAACTAAATTTGTCAAGTTTTTACTGTTGCTAGTAAATCCATTTGGACCAGACCATGAATAAAAATAATCGAAAACGCCAGGTGAAACCTGAACAGGAACACCACCCTGAACATCTACTGATATTGTACCATTAGCAGCTCCAAAGCAACTTAAGTTTGTTTGATTTATCAAGTTTACAATTAATGCAGGAGGCACAGTTATACTATAAAATGTAACTTTAGGACCGCAACTATTTTTATCGGAAACATTTACCATATAGAAGCCGGGACCTACTCCATTTAAATCTTCCGTATTAGCATATGGCAATCCATCTTTAAACCAAGTATAATTATATGGTAAAACTCCACCTGTAATAGTAATGCCAATTTTTCCATTAGTAGCTCCAAAATAAGTTGGTGCATTTGCATAATTAGTTATTATAACAATTTCTTTAGGTTCAACCACAGTATATGAACTAGAAACCTGACATCCTTTCGAGTCAGTTATTGTAAGGTTATAGTTTCCAGCATATAAGTTAGAGATTGAAGCCGAGTTAGAACTAAAACCACCAGGACCGGTCCATGATACATTATAGGGTGGTACTCCACCGGTTATATTGGTTTGGATAGCTCCATCTACAACCCCAAAACATGAAATATCCTGTTCAATTGCATTCGGCAATATAGTAGGATCAACAGTAACAATTATCTGGAAATCATTACCCGGACATGCACCGGAAAGCGGAGAAACAGTATAAGTAACAGTAGCAACACTTGTTGTCGTATTAGTTAATGTTTGACTTATAGTTGTTTGCGCTGTTGGCTGAGCTGAAGCTCCTGTAACGGAACCTGCTGGACTAATTACCGGGTTTGACCAGGTATATGTTGTCCCAACAGGTACAATATCACCATTTGAAGTATCAGGTGTTACATCAAATGAAGTGCCGTTACAAATTTCCCGGTTAAACAAGGATATCACCGGATTTGGATTTACAATTACTGTTGCAACATTTGAAACAATTAACGAACAGCCTCCAGGAGCTAATGTTATGATACAATAATAATAGAAAGTTCCTGCCAGTGCAGAAGAAGGGTTATAAGCTGAACTTTGTGCTCCGGCAATTGGAGTTCCCGTTGTATTATCATTTACGGCATTACTATACCATTGATAAGTTGGAGCTCCGGCACCATCCTGATAAGTCACGGATAACGTGGTTGGACTACCGCCAACACAAACCGTACTTGAAACTGGTTGAGATGTGAAAGTTGGTTCTGGATTTACGATTACAGTAGCGACATCACTAGTTACATCACAATTTGCACCTAACGATGATTTTACAACACAATAATAATATTTAGTGCCAAGACTTGATGTAAGCGGAACATAAGAACTACTAACTTCACCAGCTATAATAGTTCCAGAACTTGAATTATTAACTGCATTTTCATACCATTGATACACATAGGCTCCCAAGCCATTAGAAGCCACAATCGATAATGTTTGCGGTACTGTATTTATACAAACAGTTTGTGTTGATACAGATTGAGGACTAACAACCGGGTTCTCATCCACCACTATTTGGGCAGGGTTACTAATGGCCGGAATACATCCATTGCCTGATAAAGTAACTTCTACATAATAGTAATAAGTACCTGCAGTTGGAAATAGGGGAGGCATATAGGTAGATGCAGTTGCACCTGCTATCGCAGTTCCTCCAACATTTGAATTATTACTTCCATTATCAAACCATTGATAAGTCGCTGTGCCAACTCCGTCAATATAACTTACAGACAAAGGTGAAGTAATTGAAGAACCTGCACAGATTTCTTGTGTTGGGGTTGGTTGAGAGCTTACAGTTGGCGAAGGATTAATTGTCACATTTGCTGCATTGGAAGTTAAGATTGAACATCCAACTGATGGAAATGTAACCATACAATAATAATAGGTAGTACCTGCTAGAGCACTTGACGGATTATAAGTTGCACTTGTTGCTCCTCCAATTGAAATGCCAGTTGTATTATCATCAACTGTGTTACTATACCATTGATAAGTTGGAGTTCCTACTCCATTTATAGTGGAAACCGACAACTGATCAGGTGTTCCTCCAATACAAACCGTACTTGGTTGTGGTTGGGTAGCAAATGTCGGCTGAGGATTTACAATCACAGTTGCAACGTCACTTGTCACATCGCAATTTAAGCCTGTTTGAGTTATGTAACAGTAATAGTAATTGGTTCCAACAGCAGTTGTAGAAGGAGTGTAAATGTTTGAAGTTGCACCGCCAATTAATGTTCCTCCAATATTACTGTTAGTTCCATTTTGATACCATTGGTAAATTGGAGAACCGGAACCTCCTGCAGCTGTTACACTCAAATCGGCTGGTGTTGAATTTTGGCAAATAGTTTGAGTAAGGAGTGGTTGACTGCTTACAGTTGGATCAGCAACCACTACTATTTCGGCAGGGTTACTGGTAGCTGTAACACAACCATTACCAGATAAGGATACTTCTACATAATAGTTATAATTTCCCGGTGTAGCAAAAGCGGGTGGTGTATAAGTAGATAAAGTTGCTCCTGCTATCACGATTCCACCAACACTTGTATTGGTACTTCCATTAAAATACCATTGATAACTGGCTGTACCTACTCCATTGATATAACTTACAGACAAAGCTGGAGTTATTGTTCCTCCAACGCATATTGTTTGAGTTGAAAGTGGTTGAGTACTTATAGAAGGTGATGGATTAATTGTAACATTAGCTGTATTGGATGTTATTACAGAACAACCAACTGATGGATATGTAACCATACAATAATAATACGTTGTTCCAACTGTAGCCCCGGAAGGACTATATGTGGAGCTTGTTGCTCCTCCAATTGGAGTCCCGCTTGTATTATCATCAACGGTATTACTATACC
>Ga0209123_1001339_pt1 | contig 24855 bp, 22 predicted proteins | sample BarGraIncu00431A_FD_184500 | JGI IMG/M metagenome (GOLD analysis project Ga0209123, IMG submission 184500) | Arctic peat soil microbial communities from Barrow, Alaska, USA - Barrow Graham LP Incubations 004-31A (SPAdes) (version 2) | ecosystem: Environmental > Terrestrial > Soil > Wetlands >...
GAGATCGGGGCCGTACGCGACGCCGTTCAACGGGCTTCGGAAAATTTTCATAAGTTCCGTGAACTGATATCTTATCGAGTCACGGTGAGCTACCTCTTGGTGGCCGTGCTCGTTGGTCAGGAATTGTTGCTATTCTTGATCCGACGAAGGCTGATCCGGGTCGCCCGCACCCTGCGTGTCGCCAGTTGGGTCGGCTGGACGATCGGCGGACTCTGGTTGTCTCAGGTGTATTTCATGGTTTCGTCCTGAAACCATGCCCACCTACTACTGCGAGCGCCCTGTCGTGGTCCCATCTTGACAGGTGGGCCCGCTGCAGCGGCTGCTCCACGATTCAAGAGCAAGCTCCATTGCGTCGGCTCGGCGCGTTATGTCATGTCGGAATTGATATTGATCAACTGACGACCGGACTTCCCAGCCAACAATTCCCATAAGAGAAGTTGAGGAGCATCGATGGGGAACAAACAATCGTACCGCAAGGGAATCGTCTTGGCAGGCGGGGCAGGAACACGTCTTCACCCCGCCACTTCCGCCATATCCAAGCAGCTGCTGCCGGTCTACGATAAGCCCATGATCTACTACCCGCTCAGCACACTCATGCTGGCGGATATTCGCGACATACTCCTGATTTCGACCCCACAGGACACCCCCCGCTTCGAGCAATTGCTGGGTGACGGCAGCAACTGGGGGTTGAATATTTCTTACGCAGTTCAGCCCTCACCGGGCGGTCTAGCACAGGCCTTTGTGATTGGGGCGGATTTTATTGGCACAGCCCCTTGCGCACTGATCCTTGGCGACAACGTATTTCACGGCTCCGACCTGGCGCAAAAACTCGGCCGTGCGAACTCCCGCAACCATGGCGCAAGCGTGTTCGCCTACCGGGTAAAAGATCCCGAACGCTTCGGCGTGGTGGAGCTGGACGCCGACAACAACGCCATCAGCATCCAGGAAAAACCTGCCAATCCAAAGTCCCATTTGGCGGTAACTGGGCTGTATTTTTACGACAACCAGGTTGTGGAGATTGCCCGCTCCATCAAGCCTTCGACACGAGGCGAACTGGAGATCACCGACGTCAATCGGGTCTACCTGGAACGCGGCGAGTTAGCAGTGGAGGTGTTTGGCCGCGGAGTGGCGTGGTTGGACACCGGCACGCATGAGGCCTTGCTGCAGGCGTCCAACTTTGTGGAAACATTGGAGAAAAGGCAAGGGCTGAAGATTGCATGTCCGGAAGAGATTGCGTATCGTCTGGGCTATATTGACGCAGCCAAACTGGCCGCTTTGGCTGCACCAGTTGGCAAGAGCGACTATGGACAGTATTTGCTTGACATTCTTCGCGAGCAAGGCGGCCCATGGGTTTGAGCCGAATCAACCTCATGTCCAGAGCACCATCCGTCCCAATGGATCAAGTGAAAAGAGTAGCGAGGTGTCGCCCGCACCCCGCGCGTCGCCAGTTGGGTCGGCTGGACGACTGGCGGATTTTGGTTGGCGCAGGTGTATTTCACGGCTTTACGCTAAGACCACGCGGAGTCACCGCCAGTGCGGTGGCTGGGTTGGTTATGTCATGTCGGGATTGACATTGATCAACTCGCGCCTATGCCCCATAGTGAACAATTCTTGCCAGAGTGATCAAGGGAGCACGAATGGCAGGCAAACAAACTTGTCGTAAGGGCTATTCTAATTGTGATGCGCTGCGTGACCTATCTTGGGCTCGTGACTGGTAGGTTAATGAGTGGCATTTAACCTGAAACGTACCGTTCAACTCACTGCAAGAACTTGAGAACAAAGAATCATGCAAATTTCAGGGATGGCATCGTGCAGTGACGGTAAATCCAAGATGGCGATTGCCAGTGAGAGTGTCCCTGAGTTGGACCTTTCAATAGTCGTGCCCGTGTACAACTCGGCCAGCACACTTGACATGCTGCTTGAACGACTTACGAAAATCGTTGAGACAATAACCCAAAGCTATGAAGTTATTCTGGTAGACGACGGCAGTCGCGATGATTCCTGGGCGATCATTCAATCCCTGCGAGCGAACTATGGCGATCGTCTGGTGGCAGTTCAGCTTATGCGTAACTATGGGCAACACAACACTCTAATGTGTGGTCTGGGCGTTGCGCGGGGAGAATATGTCGTCACCATGGACGACGACCTGCAGAATCCGCCAGAAGAAATACCGAAGTTGCTGGCGCACATCAAGCAGCATGGGCTGGATCTGGTGTATGGCTGTCCGAGCAACCGCAACCATGCTGCTTGGCGCAATCTGGGATCGTCCATTGTGTGGCATTTTTACCGCACGGTCTTCCGTAACCCAGTCACGCCGACGCCATTCCGCATCATGACCCACCAATTGGCGCACAGTGTCATGTTCTACGACCTCAACTTCACCTACCTCGACGGCCTGCTGGCGTGGTGTACCAGCCGCATCGCCGGTGTGGAGGTAGAACACCACGCCCGTGCGCAGGGAAATTCTGGCTATTCCCTGGGCAAACTGCTGGGGTTGGCGTTAAACCTCTATACCAACTTCTCGCTCATTCCCCTGCAGATCGTTGGCGGATTGGGGTTTGTCGTTGCTGGCGCCGGCTTTCTCGTTGGCATTTACTATCTGTTCCAGTTCTTTGCTTCAAACATCGCGGTACCCGGCTTTGCATCCACCATCATCGCCATTTTGATTCTCGGTGGGGCGCAACTCCTGGCTCTGGGCGTCATTGGTGAGTATTTGGGGCGCTTGCACCTGAATGTCAACCGGAAACCGCAGTATGTGATTCGCCATTTGGATAGGTGGAACATCCGACCGGCTCCGGGAGTCGAAATTGTCAAGCTCCAACAAGCCGACCATGTCTGAGCAACTGAATACACCCTCATTGCGGATGACATGGTCGCAAGCGCCGTGGGATCAGGTAGTGTGCGGGTTTCCAGTCTTGCAGATTACCGCCATGGAAGTCCATGGGCCGGATGCTGGTAGCGACATGGAGACCTTCGAGTGTGAGCGTGATCGCCTGGATGTTGGACTGGTCAGTTGCAGACTTCCGCACGAATGCTTGATTGAATCAATGTTGCTGGAAGATCATGATTTCCGATTCATTGAAATGTTGTATGCGCCTGAACTCGACTTGCCGAGGTTCAAGATTGATGCGCACGTTGCCCTGCTGGATGTCTCCCGCGCGTGCGATGATGATTTGCCCACCCTGTTGGCCATCGCCCGCACGTCCTTTCATAACGAACGTTTCAAAATGGATCCCCGGCTAGATCCGAACGTGAGCGACCTGCGCTATCAAAACTGGGTTGCCAGCAGCCTTCGCCATCCCACGCAGCAACTGTATGTCATCTTTGAAGGCGTAAGGCGAATCGCCTTCTTCGTCACGGAATTGCTTGACGACGGAACTTGTTATTGGCACCTCAATGCAGTCGCCCCCGATGCGCAGGGGCAGGGCTATGGGCGACGTGTTTGGTTGAGCATGCTAAATCAAGCGATCAAGACTGGCGCTCAGCGGGTGCGCACCAGCATCGTCGCGCGCAATCACCGGGTGCTCAATCTTTATGCCCGCCTGGGCTTCCAGTTTCCACCGCCATCAATGACGTTCCATTGGGTCAGATCGAGGTCACAGTGACTGGGGCTATGGAAGTTCACATGCAGCTCATTCGCTATGCGTTGGTTGGACTTGTCTCCAACGTGATCAGCTATCTCCTTTACCTTCTGACGACTTGGCTCGGCATCGGCCCGAAGACGGCAATGACCTGTCTCTACGTGTTGGGCGTATTCCAGACATTCTTCCTCAACAAAAGGTGGTCATTCCGCTTCGCCGGTGCAGGGTCGCCAGCTCTTGTTCGCTATGTCACGGTCTACGCGCTGGGATATGTCATAAATTTTCTGGGGCTTATGGTGCTGGTTGATCGAGCCGGGCTCCCGCATCAACTGATACAAGGCGTGATGATCCTGGTCGTTGCCGTCATGCTTTTCGCAGCGCAGAGATTCTGGGTGTTTCCCCAGGCTTCAAAGAGCGACATGGCATGAAACAATGTCCCGGCTGCCAGATTACTTTCGAAGCTACCGATTGGAAGTGTCCGGCCTGCGCTTACCTTCCGTCTAGCGTTGATGGTTTCGCGGTGCTGGCCCCTGCCCTTGCTGAAGGAGGTGCGGGTTTTCGTCCTGAGGCTTTTGAACAGCTTGCCGCACTTGAAGCGCAGAACTTCTGGTTCCGTGCGCGCAATAAATTGATCGTGTGGGCGCTGAAAAGACACTTCCCAACGATGGAACGGTACCTGGAAATTGGTTGCGGCACCGGTTACGTTCTTGCAGGAGTAGCCCAGGCTTACCCTGCGGCCACGCTGGTTGGCAGTGAGATTTTCAGCGTTGGTTTGCCATATGCCGCATCTCGCGCCAAAACGGCAGAGCTTCTTCAGATGGATGCGCGACAAATCCCGTATGTTGAAGAGTTCGACGTCATTGGTGCCTTCGATGTGCTGGAGCACATCGAGGAGGACGAGGTAGTTCTTTCCGCCATGTTGCGCGCCGTGCGGCCCGGCGGCGGCGTGGCCATCACCGTGCCCCAGCATCCCTTGTTGTGGAGCACAGCGGACGAGAGCGCCTGTCATGTACGGCGCTACAGAGTTGGCGAGTTGCGCGAGAAAGTGGTTCGTGCCGGGTTCAAACTTGAGTTTGAGACATCTTTTGTCAGCCTGCTGCTGCCGGCCATGCTGGCTTCACGCCTTACCAAGCAACGGGTGAACGCGCGGGAAGACTCCTTGCCGGAATTGAGCCTGCCGGCCTGGTTAAACAGCTTGTTCGAATGTGTCATGAACCTGGAGCGTTGTCTGATACGAATTGGGTTGCGATTGAAATTAGGTGGGTCGCGGCTCTTGATTGCAACCAAAAAATAGGTGACTGTATGACTATCCCGTTCAACAAACCCTACATGACCGGCAAAGAACTCTGGTACATCTCGCAAGCCCACGCAAGTGGACACTTGGCGGGGGATGGGCAGTTCACCAAAAAATGCAGTCGCTGGCTGGAGCAGCGCATTGGTTGCCAAAAGGCGCTTCTCACGCACTCTTGCACCGCTGCGCTGGAGATGGCGGCGATATTGGCCAACGTACAGCCTGGCGACGAAGTGATCATGCCGTCGTACACGTTTGTGTCCACCGCCAATGCGTTCGTGTTGCGTGGTGCCATACCCGTCTTTGTGGATATCCGGTCCGACACGCTCAATATTGACGAGACGAAGATAGAAGCCGCCATCACGCCGCGCACTAGGGTGATCGTACCGGTTCATTACGCGGGCGTCGGTTGCGAGATGGACGCCATCATGGGCATCGCGCGGCGCAACAATCTTTTGGTGATTGAAGACGCTGCCCAGGGCATCATGTCCACCTACAAAGGACGACCACTCGGCAGCATTGGCCATATGGCGGCATTGTCGTTTCATGAGACCAAAAACATCATTTCTGGCGAAGGGGGCGCGCTGCTAATCAATGACCCACGCTTCGTTGAACGCGCCGAAATCATCCGAGAAAAAGGAACCAATCGCAGCCAATTCTTTCGAGGTCAGGTAGATAAATACACATGGACTGACTATGGTTCGTCCTATTTGCCGAGTGAACTAGTCTCGGCATTTTTATGGGCCCAAATGGAAGAGGCCGATCCCATTACCCGACGGCGGCTGGATCTTTGGGATACCTATCATCGCTTCCTGGAACGGGCGGAAAAAAGCAACAATATCAGACGGCCCATTGTGCCGATAGGATGTACGCATAATGCGCACATGTACTATTTGCTGTTGCCCGATTTAGAACGGCGTACGCGCTTCATCAACAGGCTCAAAGAGGCCAGCATTAGTGTGGTGTTTCACTATGTTCCTTTGCACAGTGCCCCGTTTGGCATGCATGCGGCAAGGTCGCATGGCGATATGTCCCGCACCAAAGATCTGAGCGAACGTTTGGTGAGGCTGCCCTTATGGATGGGCTTGGAGGAGATGCAGGCAGAAGTCATTCAAAAAATACTTGAGGTTGCTGAATCATAGAGTCGAGTACCTCTTGTGGTGCGAGACAGAGGGTGGAGTGTGTAGGCTGAAAAGCCGGAGGCTATGAAATGAGTGTTCATTCCAGCAAAGCATTAAGCCTTGCACTGCTGATGTGGCTATTGGCGACTATCACCATAGGCCTGCAGTCTTGGATCGGTGATCAGACCATCTATTCAAAGCAACTGGAGCAACAACGTGAGGAGTTTCATTTCGCCATTCTTGCCAACAAGGCGCCCGGCGGCGCGGGTTGGGGGGCAGTTGGCGCACTATCGATTCAAAAGCGGATTGGAGTTGTCTACGTGGCAGAGGGCATTCGAAGACAGACGGGCCTTGCGGTTGGAAAGATTTACAAACTATTGGATTCTGTCTTTTTGTTCATAGCCTTGCTGAGCTTGTTTTTCTACTTGCGAAAGTGGGTTCCAGATATCTATTGTCTGCTCGGTGTTTTGTACTTTTGCGCCTCCCTGCCGCTAACCTACTTCTTTCAATTGTTCCATCCATGGGATCGCCTGCAACTGGCCATATGGATCGGCTTGCTTTTTCTGGTTGCCGATCGCCGGTTTCTTCTCCTGGCATTAGGACTAGTTGTCAGCGTGTTTGTAAAGTTCGACACCATATTGCTGCCGTTCTTCTACTTCCTAGTGCACTTTTCCAAGAGTCAATGGCGGCGGACGAGTGTTGAGTCGCTAGTGCTGCTGGTGCTGGCATTTGGCACTTACCACGCTCTCGGGCAACTGTTTCCCGCTCCATTGGATAATGGTGGCGGCTTCAACTGGGATACTGCGCAGGCCCTTTTTCTGCGAAACGTGAAGACGCTCTATGACATGAATGTGCGTTTCCCACCGCTGCTGGTGCATGCTTTACCCATTTTTATGTCACTTTTTGTACTGCGGTCCAAGGGCCGCTATGTCTGGGCTTCGGTTGCCTTTGCATTGGGGTTGAGCGCGGTGTACATGATGTTTTCTAACTATGAAGAGGTGCGGGCGCATATGGTGGTTTTGATTTTGATTTTACCTTCTGCATTGATCTCGTTGAGATATTTTATTGAGAATGACGGAACGGATACTGACACCCGGAATGCCAGACTGACGGTTCAGATGTCGGTGTAGCTTTCCCAATGATATTCATGCAGAATTTGAAGCTCCGCGCAAAGAGGTATCTGAAGGTATTGAGGCGGTTTGTCTCGAACACTTTCAGGCCATTTACCCCCGCGGATATGCGACGTACGCTTGATGGAGTTGGCATTTCGCTTGACGATACCCTGCTGGTTCACAGTTCGTTAGATGCGTTTGAAGGGTTTCAGGGAAAACCGAGCGACGTCATATCAGTGCTGCAGAGCGTAGTCGGTGCAGGAGGCGTGGTGATGATGCCGACCATGACGTTTGGCGGTACGGCTGTCGCATATGCGCAAGCCAACCCATTGTTTGACGTGGCGCGTACGCCGTCGCGTATGGGCTTGCTGACCGAGTTGTTCAGAAGATCGCTGGGGGTCGTTCGCAGCGTTCATCCGACGCATCCGGTGGCAATCTGGGGCAAGGATGCGAGCGTGATCGCAGCAGGCCATCACTTGGCAGGCACACCCTGTGGCGTCGGCACGCCATTTGAAGCATTGCTCAGGCGGAATGGCAAGATCCTCTTGCTGGGAACGGACATCAGTGCGCTGACCTTCTTTCACATGCTGGAGGAGCTTCTTGAACGAGAACTGCCCGAGTCGCCTTTCACTGACGAGGTATTTCACCTGCGATCAAAAACCCAGGATGGCCAAATCCTCGATACGAATTGCCGGCTTTTTGATCCCGCAGTATCGAGGCGGCGCAACTTGTACAAGATGGTTCCTTACTTGAAGAAATCCGGGGCTTGGCGCCAAGCGCGGGTTGGTGGTTTGACAATTGTCGTCCTGGCGGCGGCAGATGTGGTTAAGGTGGTGCGCGGCATGAATAGACAAGGCATTTATTGTTATGACTGAACCCCAACATGTGACCGTGGCACAGGGCAAGGACGCGGATAAATCCGATCGGCGCGCCACTATTCGCTCACACTTGGAAGGCGGCGCGGTGCAGGCTGCAAGTCAGGCTGCGCGCCTGCTCTTGCAGGAGCAGCCGAGTCTGATGAATTTCAGATTCTTGCGCCAGCTCGTTGATCGCTTGACGCCAAATGAGGCGGGCCTCAAGCCCTTCAAAGTCGCTCTGGTTTCGACTTTCTCAATCGAGTTCATTCATGATTCGCTGATCGCCTTTGGCTTCATCAACGGTCTGCGCATAGAGATCTACCAGCCCGGGTTCGGCTTGATTAACCAGGAAATGCTTGATCCAAAGAGCGGCTTGTACGCCTTTGGAGCGGATGTGACGATTCTGGCCATCGAAGGTGAAGATTGGTTGCCGGAGATTTACACCGATTTCATGGATTCAGAAACGTCCGGCGAGCGCCTCGGGGTCGTCGTTGACAGATTCCGGCAACAGATCGACTCCCTGCTGCGTACATTCCGCAGCACATCGACAACGTCGCTGCTGGTTCATAACTTTGCGCTACCCCGCCTGCGCCGGGCTGGTGTTGCAGACCTGCGCTTGCCCAATAGCCAGGCAAGACTCGTCACTGACCTCAATCGCGCCCTTGGGGACGCGCTTGCTGATGTTGTTGATGTGCACATCGTCGACTATGCCGCACTAGTCGGCCATTTTGGCGCGCAACACTGGTATGACTCCAGAATGCGCCTGTATGCCAAGGCGCCCATAGCCAATGGCATGCTGGGAAATCTGTCGCAGGAATACATGAAGTATTTCAGGGCCATCGCAGGGATGACCAAGAAGTGTCTGGTCGTCGACCTCGACAATACGCTGTGGGGCGGGGTCGTCGGCGAGGATGGCATTGGCGGCATTCAACTTGGGGCCAACTACCCTGGCAGTGCCTTCGTGGAGTTCCAGCGGGTGATTCTGGACCTGCATCGGCGTGGTGTTATTTTGGCCATTGCCAGCAAGAATAATCAAGCCGATGTGGATGGGGTCCTTCTCAATCACCCTTTCATGCTGCTTCGCAAGGATCATTTTGCCGAGATGGAGATCCATTGGGAGCCCAAAAGCGATTCCCTGAGACGGATCGCCAAACGACTCAACATCGGCTTAGATCACATGGTATTTGCCGATGACAATCCGGCTGAATGCGAGCAGGTTCGCCGCGAATTACCGATGGTCACCGTGATCGATCTACCCCGCCGACCTGAGCTGTACGCTGAAACGCTTTGCGCGGAGGGACTTTTCGACACCCTCGGCCTGACAGATGAGGACCGCCGTCGTGGGCAGTTGTACCAGCAGCGCGCCCAGGCCGAAACGATGCTCACGGCAAGCAGCAACATCGAAGACTATTACCGCGATCTGGACATGATACTGAGCATTACCCCCGTCGATCAGGCAACTCTCGCGCGTGCCGCTCAACTTACACAAAAGACCAACCAATTCAATCTCACCACAATTCGCTATTCCGAAGCTGAGCTTGCCAAGCGCATATCCGATCCCGACTGGCTGGCGATCACCGTCGGCGTTCGCGATCGGTTTGGAGATAACGGCATTGTCGGCGTCATGATGGCGCGGGCAGATCGGGACAGTCTCGATATTGATACGTTACTGCTTAGCTGTAGAGTGATTGGTCGCGCGGTCGAATCGGCCATGCTGGCGCATCTCTGCGAGCTGGCTCAGGCGCGCGGGCTGACCAAGTTGCGCGGGTGCATGGTGCCGACCGCTAAAAACATGCCTGTTCGTGACGTGTTTGACAAGCACGGCTTTAGCAAACTGGGTGAAGACGAGTCCGGTGCCACGACTTGGGAACTGGACCTGACAGCCAGGCTGGTGCAGCGCCCACCCTGGTTCAAGGATTCAGGCTAGCAATGCAGCCGCTACACTTCTTGCCGTCGTATCCAAATCGGAGCCCTTGAATGTCAAAAAACGTTGAGCAGACTGTCAAAGACATGATGTCGATCATCCTGAACATCGATGCCGCCAGGATCGATGACAGCACCGCCATGGACAACACGCCGGGATGGGATTCAGTCAACCAGATCAATCTCATCTTGGCGCTGGAGGAAGAGTTCTCGATTTCGTTCGAGGTCTCTGAATTCGAATTAATGGTCTCGTTTTTTGACATCGTCCAGGTGGTCGGAGCGAAGATATAGCATGCCAGCGCAAAGCAGGAACAATTCAAATGAGTAATGGCTTTCCGGCAGCCTCGGACCTGAAGTTTGACGATATTTTGCTCGGACAAACTTTTGAGCTTGAACGATCGTTTTCAGCGCAGGACGTTCTTGCGTTTGCAGCGTTGAGTGGTGACTACAGTCCCTTGCATGTAGACCACGAGTACGCGGCCAGCACAGAGTTCGGGGCACAAGTCGTCCACGGGGTATTGCTGGCATCCCTGTTTTCCCAGCTGGTCGGCATGCGCGTGCCTGGCAAGCATGCGCTTTACCTTGGTCAGGACCTCACCTTTCGCCGTCCCGTGCTGATCGACGAGACAGTGCGTGCTGTCGCCAAGGTCGTTGGCAAGAGCGACGCGACCCGTACCTTGGTACTGAATACAGAAATTCGCAGCGCTGAAGATAAAGTCATTGTCATGGGGACCGCCAAGGTCAAGGTCCGGAACGATCCACCGGCAGCGCAGAGCGTCAGCTCGGCGACAAGCATTCCGTTTGATTCGGGCCGACGCGTCGCGGTAGTTACCGGTGCCTCAAGAGGCATGGGTGCGCAAATTGCCAAGGCGCTGGCTAAAAAGGGAATCGCGGTTGCCGTGAATTATTTTCGTAGCGCGGACCGGGCTCACAATGTGGTCCACGAAATTGAGCTCGATGGCGGGGTCGCATTTGCCGTTCAGGCAGATGTGCGGGATGCCGAATCGGTTTCGGCCTTGTTTGCCCAGGTGGTTGAGACGCTCGGGCCGCCGCAGGTGCTCGTCAATTCCGCAGTCGGGGAATTCATCAATCGCCCGATCAACGACCTGCGCTGGGCGGATTTTGCTGCGCATATGGACTATCAGGTCAAGGCCGTGCTTCAGCTTTGTCAAGGTGCATATCCCCATATGAAATCTGCCGGTGGAGGTGCCATCGTCAACATCCTTTCGCAAGTCACAGCGGGGGTGCCTGCGACAGGCATGGCCGATTATGTGAGCGCCAAGAATGCGCTGATGGGTTTGTCGAAGGCCATGGCCGCTGAATGGGCCGAGGACATGATTCGGGTGAACATGGTTTCCCCGGGGCTGACCAGAACCGAGATGACCGAGCACTATCAGGAGCGCGTCTTCAAGATGGAGGCTGCCAGGACGCCATTGAAACGAATTGCCACGCCCGCTGACGTCGCGAGTGCTGTCGCCTATCTGGTGAGCGAGGAAGCCTCATTCCTGACGGGCGTCAATCTTTTCGTCACCGGTGGTCAGGTAATGCTCTAAGGGAGACGCAAGTTGAAACCAGGCACCACGGCCCGAATCATTCGAAATAACTATTTCAAGGGTAGCCTGCGCAGCACCTACTGGAGCGCGGCCGCATTTGCGGCTGAGGTTCGCGCGCTTTTTCGGCCCAATAACGGCGTATTCCGAGGCGAAGTCATTAGGAACCTGTTGCGCTTTGCCTTTTCATCGGTCTCCCCGGTGACCGGTGAAACGGGCAAACATGCACGGGCTGCAGTGAATTGGATCCTGCGTGCGCAGTCGGCTACCCATGACGACGGCGTTTCTCTCGGTTATTTTCCATGCAACATCGGTGGCGACGGATGGCATCCGTCGTATCCGGAGACGACTGGTTACATCATCACCTCGCTCCTGGCGTTCGCCAGGAAATTTTACGACCCAGCCGTGGCAGACGCTGCAATGCGCATGGCAGCGTGGGAGATGGCGGTTCAAATGCCGTCCGGGGCAGTGCAAGGCGGGCCCGTCTGCACGCCTGAGCGCCAGACCGCTGCGGCTTTTAATACCGGCATGGTCCTGGACGGATGGTGCTCGGCGTACAGCTACTCGGACGATCAAAAACTGCTCGATGCGGCGCGGCGCGCGGCTGATTTTCTGGTTAGTGACCTGGATGACCGTGGGTACTTCAAGACCAACGGTGCTTTCGTTAGCGCTGGCGAAATCAAGACCTATACCTGCCTCTGCGCTTGGGCTGTTTATCGTTTTGGCGATCTTGTCCATGAGGATCGCTATAAGATTGCCGCAGTCGCGGTCATCGAGGCCGCGCTACGCCAGCAACAGCCCAATGGCTGGTTTGCCCACAATTGTTTGTCCCATTCCGACTCGCCGCTTACACATACGATCGGGTACACGTTGCAGGGCATTCTGGAGGTCGGAATTCTCGCCGGGCGGGCAGACTTCATTGACGCCGTTCGGCGAGCTACGGACGCTATCCTGCCCCGTATATCGGCCAACGGATATCTGCCCGGCCGGTTCTACGCGGATTGGGAGCCCGCCGGGTTCTCTTCTTGCCTGACTGGGTCGGCGCAGATTGCCATCGTCTGCTATCGCTTGTCTGAGCAGACCGCCGAGCCCAAGTACCGCACACAGGCAGCCAAGCTGGTGAATTATTTGAAGGCACTCCAAGTGAGCCAGTCTGATGACGCTGGCGTGGTTGGCGCAATCGCTGGTTCCTTTCCGCTGTTTGGCGGGTACATGCGAGCGGGCTATCCGAACTGGGCGACCAAGTATTTGCTGGACGCCTTGCTGCTGCAGCATCGGCTTGAACACCTGACGCGTAAATGAGCCTCCGATCGCAAGCCCTGTCGGGCTTTCGCTGGACCGCCAGTGTGCGACTGCTAAGTCAGGTGATCACCTGGGCGATCACGATCTTCGTGGTCCGGTTGCTGTCGCCGACAGACTATGGGCTGCTTGCGATGGCGACGGTCTTTATCGGATTTCTGCAGATGTTCTCTGAGCTCGGCCTCGGGCCGGCGCTGATCCAGAAAGCTGACCTCGACGAACGCACCCTGCGTCAGACGTTCGGCATAGTTCTCCTCCTCAACCTGGGGTTGGCCGCTGTGCTGGCGCTCGCGGCACCGTTGATCGGCATTTTCTTCGCTGAACCGCGGGTGGTCCCGGTTATCCGTGTGCTTGCGCTACAGTTCGTCATCGGCGCGTTCGATGTCATCCCCAACGTTTTGCTTCAGCGGCGGATGGAGTTCCGCAAACGTTCGTTGCTGGACTTGACCGGTGCGATCATTACCAGTGTAACGACGCTTGCAATGGCCTATGCCGGCGCGGGCGTCTGGGCGCTCGTCGTGGGGTCCATCGCTGGCCAGATATGGACAGTCATTGGGATCAATTTACTCGCGCCTTTCTTGCATTGGCCGGAACTTTCAATGAAAGGCATGCGGTCGCTGCTGACTTTCGGAGGGCACCTCACTGCTGCTGGAGCAATTGGAACGTTTGTCAGTCAGATCGACGTCATCATCTGCGCGAAGGTGCTGGGCAATGAGATCCTCGGCATTTACTCGGTCGGCGTGCAGCTCGCCTCGTTGCCGAGCCAGAAAATCGCGGGTCTTGTCAATCAGGTGGCGTTTCCGACCTTTTCGCGCATGCAGCACGATGTCCGGAACGTGGGTGAGAACGTGCTGTTGGGAACCCGCATTTTGAGTTTCTTTGCGTTCCCGTTATTGTGGGGAATTTCCAGCATCGCGCCTGAGATCGTCGAGGTGGTCCTCGGCGCAAAATGGATGCAATCTGTGGTCCCGCTGCAGGTGCTCGCATCGATCATCCCGTTGCGGATAGTCGGTGGCTTCGTTGCGATCGCGGCTCAGGGGATGGGCCGCGCCGACATCGTGCTGCGGAACACCATTTGGGCAGCGGTAGTCGCACCGCCCCTGCTTTTCGCCGGTGCGTACGCTGGAGGGTTGGTTGGCTTGAGTCTGGCGTGGCTCGTGCTGTCGCCCTCGTTGTTTCTTTTTTTTATGAAGCGATCCGCGCCTGTGATTGGTCTGCGCACGAGGCAGGTCTTCGCGGCAATGGTGCCCGCGGCTGGCGCCGGGTTCACGATGTACGGCGCCGTTATCACAGCGCGGTATGTCCTCGCGGGTTACGGGCATGGGGGAGTATTGCGCATGGGCGTTTTGATCTCGACAGGCGCATTGGCGTATTGCGTTGTGTCGCTCGTAATCAACCGCAAGGGCGCGCTCGAAGTGGTCGAGATGGTGCGGAGCATTGCAACGTCCAAACGGGCGTCGTCGATATAAACGTGAATGGCGCGTGGGCGGCCTTACGCGGGTTCTTCCAGCGGCAACGACGATTTCGAAATTGAAATCGACTCCTGCCGGATCAGTTCCATGACCCGATCCGCAGCCGTGTGGTTGGCGGCATCAACGGCTGCAAGCTGTTCCGGTGGAAATGGCGTGAGCACGTAATTGGCGACAGACTGATCTACTCCCGGTTTTCCGATGCCGATTTTTACCCGGCGAAACTGGTCGTCCTGAAACGCCTGGATTATTGACTGCACACCACGGTGTCCGCCGTCGCTGCCACGTTGGCGCGCACGTACGGTTCCAATAGGCAGATCCAGGTCATCGTGCACGAATACGCATTCCTTCACATTGAAACCGAGTTCCTGTGCGAGCGGCAGGAGGGTCGGACCGGCATCATTGATCATGGTTAACAGCTTCATCAGGCAGACCGGCCGCCCTTGCCAGTGCGTGCGCGCAACCATCGCTAGGTCACCCTCGCGGGTCCAGGTTCCGGCCAGGCGTTGTGCCAGGATATCCACCGCGGAATGACCGACGTTGTGTGGTGTGCCGGTATACCGGTCGCCCGGGTTCCCAAGCCCGACCACGACCAGCGTCGATTGCTCGCCAGCGGACGTGTCGTCCTCGATGGCGGCCGGTGCGGGCCTTGCTGGCGTGGTTCGGGCGACGGTTTGAATGGGCTCGGGATCAGACGCCACGTGTACGAGACTGCACTCATTGCAGAAGTACATTCGGCCGCAGCTCGTGCGCCAGCACTCTATGTTGCCTGTGCGCATGAGGATCAGGCGTTCCAGGTGGTCGGTACGGGTGGACCCCTTCAGCAAGACCAGGTCACTTGGCTGAAGATAGCCCGACAGGAAGGTTGACGCGTTGCGCAGTGAGGGAAACGCGAACAACTGGTCGTTTGCATGCCGTTTTGCACGCATGCAAGCCGAGGCGCGTGGACCGACGAACAGGACGCAGTCGGCCACCGTCAGCGCCTGCCGCGCGATTTCTTCATAACGCTTGCTGGAGTCGCCCATGTAATCTGAAATCGTTCCCATCACGATGACCTTGCGGTTGGCACGGGCCTGGCGCATGAAATCGAAGGTCGGCGCGATGGTCCAGAAAGGCGCCTTCCAATCATCGCGTATGAAAGTCACACCATCGGCAGTTTGCACAGGACTCATGCGAGCCTCGAACGGCGCCACAGTGCCCACCGCCGCGGCCGCCACATCGAGCGGGACGCCCAATGCAACCCCGGTCGCCAAAGCCGCCAGCACCACCGGCACCCAATGGCTGCCGCAGAGTTGAGTTTGCACGCGAACCGACTGCCCATTCCACTTGACAGTGAAGGCGAGGCGATCGGGCCAAGAGGAATGAATGGATTCACCCCGCAGCATGGCGCCGTCGCTCATGCCATAGGTAACCGTGCGCCCGGAGAATTGGGATTGCATGGCGAGCACACGCGGATCGTCAGCATTGAGAATCGCGATGCCACTGGCCGGCAGCGCCCTGACGAGCTTGCTCTTCTCTGCGGCGACACCGTCCAGACTCCCATACGCAGAGACGTGATCGCCACCGATAGTGGTCACCACGCTCACCGTAGGCCGGAAAAGTGCCACAGGTAAGTCGATTCCGGCGTCGTTAGTGACGGCAATTTCAGTGACGCAATATTCGTCCGATGCACGCGTCCGCAACACCAGGCGAGCTACGTCGTAAGGGCCATTCAAAGTCCCAAACCCCTTCTGTCCTCGCGGTAGGTGGCGGTCCAGGATGCTTGCGACCAGGTCCTTGGTCGTGGTCTTCCCGGCGCTTCCCGTTATTCCGATAAATGCGGTCCGGCGAAGCGATGGACGGCGCAAGAACGCGAGCCGATATACGGACTGACTGTAGAGCTTCCATGTCCACCCGTTGAGCCGCCACTCAGCGGATTTCCAGATGTCACTGAGGCCATCTAAGGTCGGTGCATAGAGCCGGGCTAGCCGCCACTCAACACCTCTCCATATACCTTTGAAAATTGACAGCGCTGGCTTGGCCCCTGAGTTTGACAATTCATTCCCCTTAAGTTCAACAGGCACGATTCGGCGGAGTATCCGCCGACAGAAACTCCAGGATCCGTGATGGTCGCCGCCGCTCTTTGCCGTCCGAACATGGGGCCCTGCCACGGCACTCAGACAAGCAACGGCACACTCTGTTGCCGTTGCTCGGCTATCTCGCGTAGCTTCGTAACGACCCGACTCATTCGTGCCGAAGCCGAGCCTTTCACGAGCACGCAATCGTCGCATCGGAGCAGTTTTTCAATTTCGTTTGCACAAGCATCGCTGCTGTCAAACCAATGATCAGGAGCGTAATGCCTGGAGAGTTCTCCCACGCCGATCAATAGATCGGCCCGACTCCGCGCATAGTCGCCCAACTCCTCGTGATAACGGCGGCTTTCTTCGCCCATTTCGGACATGCTGCCAAGGATGGCCAGTCTTCGCTGTCCTTGACCAGCCGTGCTGGCCAAGGTATCCAGGCCAAGCTTCATCGACAGCGGATTGGCGTTGTAGGTGTCGTCGATCACAAGCATGCCGGCCAGTTCGAGACGATTCAACCGACCCTCCGGGTTTTTGAAGTCTTTCAGTCCCGAGCTGACGACCGCATCGGGGACACTCATGTGTCGACAAACAGCTCGGGCAATGTTCTGTGATAGCTCCACGCCTTGGCCGTCTACTTTGACGACCGGTGCGCGCGCCACCTGCTCGAACTGCGACACGTAATCATGGCCTTGACCCAATATGACCAGACCAGATGGCGAGACGGCGCGAACCAGAGCGCTCTTTTCCTGAACCACCCCGTCGAGCGTCTTCATCAATTCGAGATGGGCTGCGCCAATCCTGGTGACCACCGCAATGTCTGGCGGCGCAATCGTGACCAGTCGGTGCAAATTCGCGGTCGAACCGGCGCCGCACTCCAGGACCATGACTTTGGGATAACGTCCGATAAGGAGGCGCAAGGCCCGAAGGGGCAATGACAGTAGCAGCGCCACCCGGCCCGGATAGCTCCAAGGGATCTCAAAAACATGCTCGAAACGAAGCAAGGTGGCTGCCAAACCCACGTTGTCATTCATGTTGCTGAAGGTACAACCGACCGGCCCGACGATGCGCTCCGCATCTGGGTGTGAGAGAACCGCGGCGACCATCGCTGTCGTCGTGCTTTTGCCGACCGACCCGGTGATACCGATGATGAACGGCTTGCGAATCCGATACACGAGATGCGCCCAGAAGATAAAGTAGGATTCCAGCCTGCGCAGAGGGACCAATGGCTCAAGGAAGAAGTTAACCACAAACTTCTTCGTCTTCGTTTTGAAATTTCCTTCAAGCGGTCGCATATAAAACCCTCATCCTAACCATTTGACATGACCTCCTTGCCGGTCAGATGAGTACTCGGCTGCGTTGAGAATTTCCATGATCGTCATGCTTGCACTGGCGGACTCAGGCGCCGTTCGGCGATCTTGCGCAGTCTCTTGACGACCAGTTCCATTCGCGCTGAATGCGAGCCCTTCACGAGTACGCAATCGTCAAGATGGAGTAGGTTTTCGATGGCATCCGCACAAGCTTCGCTGCTGTCAAACCAATGATCGGGTTTGTAGAGCTTGGACAGTTCTCCGACGCCAATCAATATGTCAGTCCGGTTCCGGGCATAGGCGCCTACGTCTTCGTGAAAACGTGGGCCTTCTGGACCTAGTTCTGCCATGAATCCCAAGACGGCCAGTCGGCGATGTGGCGGCTTGGCCGTCTCGGCCAAGGTATCTAGTCCGAGTTCCATTGACATCGGGTTGGCGTTGTAGCTGTCGTCGATCACGGTCATGCCAGCGAATTCCAGTCGATTCAACCGCCCTTTCGGGCTTTTGAAGTCTTTGAGAGCTGAGTTCACAGCCTCTTCGGGGATGCCCATGTGTTGACATATGACCCGGGCAACATTCTGCGAGAGTTCAACTCCCTGACCGGGCACCTTGATTACCGGCGCGCGTGCCGCCTGCTCGAGTTGGGAAACATACGCATGGCCTTGACCCAGGATCACCACTCCCGTTGGAGGGACGGCACGAACGAGCACGCTCTTTTCCTGCACAACCCCATCGAGCGTCTTCATCATTTCGAGATGGGCTGCCCCAATCCGGGTCACTACGGCAATGTTTGGTGGGGCAATCGTGACCAGTCGGTGCAAATTCGCGGTCGAACCAACGCCACACTCCAGGACCATGACTTTCGGGTAGCGTCCTAAAACGACACGCAACGCGCGGAACGGCAACCGAAAAATCATTGCTAACCTGCCAGCGTAGCTCCAAGGGAGGATCAAAAAGCTCTTAAAGCAAAGCAGCGTAGCAGCCAAGCCAACATCGTCGTTCATGTTTTCCAGGGTGCAGCCAACCGGGCCGACGACTTGCCGGGCGTCCCGATGCGAGAGAACAGCCGCGACCAACGCTGTCGTGGTGCTTTTGCCAACGGAGCCGGTGATACCTATGACGAAAGGCCTGCGAAGAAGAAAAACGAAGCGTGCCCAAAAGATGAGATAGGACTCCACTCGTTTGAGTGAGATCAAGGGTTCCAAAATGACGTCGACAATGAATTTCTTCACCTTGACCATTCCCAGATTAGCGTAGTCCATAGCTGGTGTTTATATTCAGACCTTGGAGATTGCGAATTGAGCAAACGCAAAGGCGGACAAGCCCGGGGCAAATACACTCTGCCATTCAAGCTGAAGGCGGCGCGTTGGGCGCACAATTTGCCGGGAATCAGGGTTTGATTGGTAGAGCAGAGTCGTTCGCGCTGGCCAACAGAATGTTACGACAGATGGAAAAATCTTGGAGTAAGAACATCAATGACAATTCTCGCCGGTGTCTTTAGTCGTAACCCTTCGGTACGCATTCCAGATTCAGTTTGCGATTCCTTGAAAAGGAACGTTTCCCGCAATCCCAAAGATCAGCCAATCGAATTCCGCGATGCCCAGGCATTTCTCGTGAAGGTCGACATTGGTGCACTCGACCGCCCTGCGCATCGCGAATCGCCCACAGGTTCATTCTCCGTACTTACCGGCGAGCCGTTGCTCACCTGCGAAGGGCCGGCTGGTCCGGGCCGCGACGCTCACCTGGCGTATCTGCAAACAAAGTGGGATGAAGGCGATTTTCAGAGTCTGCGTAGCGCCAGCGGGACATTCTGTGCCGCTTATTACGATCCGCGTAAGGGCACTGGCTACCTCGTTGCGGATCGACTGGGGTTGCGGCCGCTTTACTACACGGTTGTCAATGACTATGTCTACTTCGCCAGCGCGCTGCGTATCCTGGAGGCCCTTGCGGAAGTTCCCAAGACAATGGACGTACTCTCCGTTGCGGAGATCTCCGGCTTTGGCTATCCCTTCGGCGGGGGCACTCCCTACGCAGGCATCAAGATGCTTCTACCATGCGAGGTCGTGACCATTCATCAAGGCGATTTCAAGTCATCGCAATATTTCCAGTGGGACGCGATTGCCCCAGTGCAGTCAACCGAAGAAGAAGCGTTGAAAGAAACCTACCGGGTGTTCCAGTCCGCCGTACGTCGACGATTGCGCGGCGACAAGACGACGTTTGCCTATCTCAGTGGCGGGCTCGACTCCCGCTGCGTGGTCGCGGCGCTTCTTGCAGAAGGCGCTCGGGTCTATACGTTTAATTTTTCGCTGGCGAATACGCAGGACCAGGCGTTTGCCCTGGCGTATGCAAACAAAAGCGGCACTATCCACCAGGAGTTGCCCACCGAACCGGGGCCGAACTGGTCGGCAGTGATGGCCGACACATGGCGCGCTTCACCCCGTCGGCATGAGCAAATGCCGGAACATCCCCAGGTTGTCTGGACCGGTGAAGGTGGAAGCGTTGGGCTTGGCTATGTGTATGTCAGCCCTGAGATCGTGAGCCTGCTGCGCTCGGGTGATTTGGATGGTGCCATCGATGTTTACTTGCGCCAACAGCACAAGATCATTCTGACCAGAATTCTGGATCCCGAACTTGCCAGACAATGTCATGGGCACCTGCATGCGCGATTGCGCCGCGAGCTTGAAGCGATTCGCCACCCCGATCCGGTACGTGCGTTTTACATTTTCCTGAACCTGAACGGCCCGCGTCGGCATTTGGTAAATCACTTCGAAACTATCGACCAACACCGCCTCGAGTTTCAGGTGCCGTTTTACGACAGTGAATTGCTCGAATACCTCACATCGATTGCCGTAGACCCCTGTCTGTACCATCAAGTTTACGTTAAGTGGCTGGCGCTTTTCGATCCGGCAGTGCGTGAAGTGCCCTGGCAGGCTTATCCTGGGCATGTCCCGAGCCTTGTTCCGATTCCTGATGACCTACCAGATCAGTGGAACGCGCCCGCATCACGCACGCATCAAGCCGCGCTGGATCGCGACCTTCTTGATCGAAGTGCGGTTATGTTGTCAGACGCGGATTTCCCACGTCCAGTGTTGCGCAAGGTCTTTCTGCGATTGATGCGGTGGGCTTGGAAGCTCAAGCTTGGCAACTACGGTTACGCGCTGAAGGCGGCACTGACGTATTACAACTACTGGAAAATTGCCGGCGGCAGATACGAATTGCCGAGCGCTCGAGCCGCAATTCACGACCAACCGGACCGGTAGCGCCAGACTTTCTTAATTCTGGTAATGCAAGCTTTTCCTCACCTCGGCCCGTTGGAGGGCGAGCGCGATTAGCGTGTTCAATAAATCGGGGTAGGCGAGGCCGGACGCCTCGCACATTCGCGGGAACATGCTGATATTGGTGAAGCCCGGAATGGTGTTGATCTCGTTAAGGAAAAGAGCGTTCGTGCCTCGCTCCAAAAAGAAATCGACTCGCGCCATGCCTTCGCAACGTACCACTGAGTAGGCGCCCTCCGCAGTGCGCATGATGCGCTCTCGGGTTGCCGCGTCCAAACTTGCCTCAGCCACGAGTTTTGCCCCGTCTGGGTCCGTGTACTTTGCGTCGTAATCATAGAAACCATGGCTTTTGTCCGGAATGATCTCCCCGGGCACATAGGCTTGCGGTTTTGCATTGCCGATAACCGCGCACTCGATCTCCCTGGCGTCCACATAGCGCTCAAGAAGAGCACGGGTATCAAATTGCAGCGCATGCGCCAGGGCGGCATCCAGTTCGCTCTCGTGGGCGACGCGCGACGCGCCCAGAGACGAGCCGGCCGAGCACGGTTTCACAAAAAGAGGCCAGCCCAGGCGTGCGCCCGCGGCCTTGCGCTCTTCAGAGGTGCTGGCCTGATGAATGACCTCGAAGTCGACGATTGGCAAGCCCGCGTCGCGCCACAGGCGCTTTGCAGTCTCCTTGTCCATCGACGCGGCGCTGCCCAGCACACCGGCTCCCACGTAGGGCAGACCTGCCAGTTCGAGAAGCCCCTGCATCGTGCCGTCTTCCCCAAAGTCGCCATGCAGCACGGGAAACACGCAATCGATCACCAGCCTTCCAGAGCTTTCATGGATGCCGTCTGACGGCACGATGGAGACCGGATGGCTCGATGGCACGATGGACAGCGTGTCTCCCTGGCCGGGCATCATTGTTGACACGATCGTTTCCTGCAGGTGCCACCGCCCCGCCTTGTCGATGCCAATGGCGGTGACAAGGTATTTCGACGGGTCGAGGTTTTTTACAACGGAAGCGGCCGATTTGAGAGACACCTCATGTTCTCCCGACTTGCCACCGTAAAGAATACAAATGTGTATTGGTGCCAATTCCATTTTCTTTTCGCTCAGGTCGGCGGGTGATTCCATGCAAACTCCATAGTCAATAAACAGGGTCGGCTGCGCGGCTGGCCGAGCCCGCAGTCAGAAAAAGTTAGGTCGATGTCTACTTTTGGCTCGAATCAGCCGGTTCGCTGATTGGCGCAGTCACAGGCTCGACAGCTGGCTTGCCAGATGGTTCCGACCATTTGCCTGCGCTCTGCAATTGGTCACGCAATGCCGTCTGTCGAAACCCAAGCTCAATCGCTTTGTGAGCTTGAAGGAGCGCCCGGTCGAATTGCTTTAAATCGAAATAGATCAGGCCTATGTTGTAGTGGGAAAAAGCATTGTCTCCGGCGGAGGCCGTTGCCCGTTCAAGTTGTTGAATGGCTTCTGGCGCGCGGGCGGACTTTGAAAGATAAGTAGCGTAGATCATCCTCACAATCGAGTCGTCAGGGCGAAACCGAAGCGCTCGTTCAAAATAACACTCCACGGGGTAGCTCGCACCTTGCGGTTGAGGGGACTTCAACTTTTCACCGTATCGCATCATGGCAAGCAAGGCTCGGTGATGATTCGGAAATGCAGCCAGGGTGTAGCTCAAGTCAGGGCCGGGAAGGGTGGCAGTGCTGCCGCGAATCAGCGCTTCGACAACCGGTGTGAAATGGTAAGACTCGACAATAGGCAATTTGGACTTGTCGGTGCGATAGTCGTAAGGGCCAAATTGCCCAAGTGTCGACACGGGTCCGCAGCTTGATGGTGCTACTTGTGCGAACGCGGCGGTAGTGGTGAAGTTGGCCAGCAACAAGCCAAACAGCAGAAAACTAAAACTTGTACCGTGTTTAAAGTGCATGAGAAATGGCTCCGTCTGGCTGTAATGACTGGCGCTCAGTCGGGTAGGCAACACCCCGAGCGCACCTCAAAAATTATTCTATGCGCCCTCGACATGCTGCGTTGCGCCCGTTAACGCGAATGTAAGATCCGTCAAGCGAACGTAAACTATTATGAAAACTGATTGTCAAATTGATGATCGTCAAGGAACTCGTTAAACAATGATGCTCTCCGTCTGGCAGCGCTTGAATTTTTTGGTACGCGAATTGGGCGTCTCAACCGCATTTTTGTATTTATTGGATCGTCTATTGCGTCGAATCAGCAGCACATGCGGTCTTTACTACTACCACTTCGTCGCTCAACCTCTGGCCGATCAGCCGCGTCTGCCGCCGACGCGCGGCAAGGCATTCACATTTCGGCTGCTACAAGCCCCCAAGCCTGTTTTGAATCGCTTGGATCGTCCAACGGCGGTGATAAACCAACGCTTTATCCAGGGCGCCCAGTGCCTGGTGGCGATCAAAAATGACGTGCTGGTTGGCTGCATCTGGTTCATTCGCGGTGCTTACGTTGAAGATGAAGTACGTGTCGATTATTTGCTGCCGCAGGACGGGCGCTGTGTCTGGGATTTTGATGTTTTTGTAGTCGAGTCGGAGCGTCTGGGTTTCCTCTTTGCCAAGCAATGGGATGCTTTTGATGCGTTGCTCAAACCCCAAGGCATCCGCTATACCGTGAGCCGAATCAATGCGTTTAACCAGCGCTCTATCGCGTCGCATCGCAGCTTGGGGGCGCAAGACTGTGGGCGAGCACTGTTTCTGCGGCTGGGGCAGTATCAATGGATGCTGTCCAGCCAACGCCCGTTCATTGCTTTCGGGGGGCGTCCAAAATTACACATAGGCCCAAAAGGAGCACCAGAGTCTTGAGGTTCAGGCTCTCTGGCCAGGTTGTTGCAGACCTTTTGCAAGTGTCAATTCTTCTGCCTTGGTGCGAGAGGTCACGCTGGAAAATGTGTGGTCCGCATCCTGCAGCTCGTGGCGAACCAAACGCGGATGCGTTAACGTGTTTGTCCAGGCGGCGTCCGTGTGCGCGTACTCCAGAAATTCTTTGGCCGTGTAGTCGTCGCCACTCAGGAGTAAAAAAATATTGCCATTGAAGGCATCCCAAGCGGCAGCCATGCGATGCTGAAAGGGCAATGGAGATGTCGTTGCCCCAGAACGCCGCGCACCTGTAAAAGCGACTCGAATATTTTGCACCAGGCCAGGCAGGGCTTTCAAAGCTACCCCCCCGCGAAGCAGCTTGGTCCAAAACTCTTTTTGCCTCAATCTCTGGGTGTAGTAGTGCTTGACCTGGGTGCGCGCCAGACTGGTCTCGGAGCGCACCCACGGGTTCAACAGGCACAGGCCACTGACGCGCGGGTCATGGGTTTCATGGCAGTAGAGCAGGGCGGCCGATGCGCCGTCGCATAGGCCCCAAAGCACCACTTGTTTGATAGCGGGCAGGCGCTGTTGCAGCGCGTCAATGGCGGCGGCAATGTCGGCACTCACCGCTTCAAAATCTCGCGGTTGACCTTCGCTGTCACCCATGCCCCGGTAGTCAAAGCGCAGCACCGCGTAGCCAGCAGCGGCCAGCGCGCGCGACAACAGCACAAACTGCCGATGGCTGCCGACCCGGTACTGTGGGCCGCCCACTATTACAACCACACCGGTCTCAGCCGGGATCTCTGGCTTGGCCAGAATGCCCAGCAATGTGTCGCCCTCGCAGGCGAAGAGGGCGGTCTCTTCGGTGTAGTTCATGCGGACGTGTTGAAGAAGGCGGCCGTGGTCGCAGCAATCAAGGCCGGAGCATCTTCTATTTCGGTGGTTTGCCAGAACGCTGGGCCACGTACGATGTGGCTGCTAACCGTATAGCCCGCTTGCTGCCACTGGACGATGGTTTTGGCCGAGATCGGACTCAAACCGGCATCCTCGCGCGTGGACACCTCGAACCATTCCAGTCGCTGTGTCGGGCCTTGGCCGGTAGGTGGCACCAGGGCCGCTTGCTCCAGGCCAGATGCAAGTCCAGGCGACAGCAGGTAGCCCGCAATTTCTACCGGCGAGCCATTGGCTAGCTGCTGG
>Ga0209123_1001340_pt1 | contig 24810 bp, 19 predicted proteins | sample BarGraIncu00431A_FD_184500 | JGI IMG/M metagenome (GOLD analysis project Ga0209123, IMG submission 184500) | Arctic peat soil microbial communities from Barrow, Alaska, USA - Barrow Graham LP Incubations 004-31A (SPAdes) (version 2) | ecosystem: Environmental > Terrestrial > Soil > Wetlands >...
ACGACGCTTCAAGCTTCTCCAGATAGGCCTGCTTTTCTGGTAATACGACTGGACCCGCATGTTCCTGTTGTTGAAGAAGGCGACCAATTTCAGCTTCGGCTTGTACCCAGTCAGTCACCATATCACCGCCGACAAAACCACGTTTTTCAGCGTAGAAATATGCGGATTCGGCCGTCATTCGGTAGCGTTCCGCTGCAGTAACGGGTTGAAGCTTCTGTCCTATAATCAAATCCGCATCCAGTTCCAGTGTTGGGGAGGGTTTGGCGTCGGGCATGGTAGTTGCTCCTTTCAAATGGGATGATGATTCATCCAGAATCGATAGCATTGAGCGACCACAGAAGAGGACAAATACACATCCCCTCACAATAATATCACCATTCAGGTGCGTTGCCAGGAGCGCTCGCAACGGACCTAGCTGCCTTTTGCCATCGAGGTGCACACTCATTGTGAGCAAAACCATAACTTAATTAAGAAGGGGTGACCGTAAGGGCGCGTGCGAAAATGGGGTATTGCATCCGGAGAGATTGAGGTTCCGAAGTAAGGCAGCATCGACCTGGCGTCCGAGGTGTTGAGCGAAGTCACTGAAAGTGCTTGCCTTTTTCGGCGCATTGCCCTATTATGTGCTTTGTCTAAAGGGCTGTGGAGGGTAAATGACAAAGGTCGACATTGCACAAAAGATACAAAGTACAACTGGGATGACAAAGAAGAAAGCCCTGGAGGCCGTCGAGTGCTTCTTTGACACGATAAAGGGCGTCCTGGAGAGCGGGGAGGATCTGAAAATAACAAGGTTTGGCAATTTCGAGTTAAAGGCAAAGTCAGCTCGACGTGGCCGGAATCCGCAGACTGGCGAGGTAATCACGATTGAACCCCGGCAAATCCTGACATTCAAGGCGAGTAGCATCTTGAGGCAGGCAATTAATGGTGGGGCGGAGTAGGGGAGGGTGAGGAAGCCTATAAGCGGCTATCGAAGCCCCCCCCCAAAGCGTTTTTGGGTGGATAGTTTAGTATACAAATAGTCTACGATAGAACCGCCCTCTAGTCGCGGTTTTGTGCGTTTGTCGTCTCATAGCATGTTATGTTAAGTATTATGGGGGCCAGCCTTTGGAGGGGGGCGGCTTCCAACAGAGCCGATTTTCCAGCACTACATTGGGCCCCATTCAGTTTGCTATTCCAGCCTTTTTCGGTCATAAGAAACCCCAGATGCACCTCAGGACCAAAACCAGGCATTTTGCACCCGTTCGCGGGATATGTGGGTGATCGCTGAGCTTCCTGAAACTAGTTCTGGCTCCCATATAGGTAAGGCGATTCAGGAGGAGTTTTGAGCTTGCTCAGAACGGCTTGTGAGATTGTACCCATCTGATCTTTGTTAATCGCGAAGCGCCCGACGACTCGGTACCAGTCGTTATCGATCAGATCCTTCTGGTTAGCACCTTCAACCAACAGTCCAAGCGGCTGGCTGTCGGCAACGCAGCAGATGATGCTGAATCGAAACAGCACAAAGGCACCGGGGACACTCGCCTCCTTGCGCATAAATTTATCCTTGCGCATTGTTTCCTCCCGAAGTGCCATCCCTTCGGTCTCTACCCATTTCCCCTCGAAATCCTTCGGTTTCTGCAAAATATTGAGGATAGTTACTTGAAGTGGCTCAGACTTCGAATTGGGGCGGGATACTATCGCTTTCCCTGAATGGATTGGCTTGTCACTGGGCGTACCGGTACGCGGCCCCAGAGCCACGGCCCGCTTCAGGTAGGCCTGGGAATCGAGGGTTTGACCATAGGCGAGCCACAGGGCAAAAAGTGGCAGTATCAGGAACCCGCTGCGCACGACATCGCGCACTTCTGCCTTCGCTGACCCAAGTTGCATGACCTCAGCAACGGCAAATACCAGTAAAATAGCGAGGGCCAGCCAGAGGAATACCACGAAGGAAGGCTGAATGAAGTTGCGATACTCTCCACTTATCACGAAGCTAAGAAGCGTGATCCACCATGCAAGATAAACTGCTGCAAAGAGTCCACGACGATCGCTGAAAGGTGTCGGTTTCATCGTGGACCCGCCGGCAGCACGACCTGCAGCACGCAGACCGTCAGAAATATCAGCATGACAATGACGACCGCGAATTTGGCGATGGCTTTGCGCCTAAAAATGCCGGTGTACATGAAGATGAGCTTCAGGTCGAGCATCGGGCCGATCAGCATGAATGCCATCTGCGCCGAGAAGGGGAGGACGTTTCTGAACGATGCAGCGATAAAGGCATCTGCCTGCGAGCAGATGTTGAGCCCGACTGCAAGCAGCATCATCAGCGCGATGGCGGATATGGGAGAACTTCCGAAGTGTGCCAGGCTCTGGCGCGCAATGACTGTCTGGGCGAGGGCCGCAATGAAGGCGCCGAGTACCAGGAAATGCCCTACTTCAAGGAAGTCGGCGGATGCATGCCTGAAGGCGTTCATGATTCCCTGCCGGCCCGGATGGGCGGCCAGATGATCGGTATCGGAATGGTCGCAACCGCAGCCACATTCATGCTTGTGCTGGTCTCTGACAGCCTTGCGGGAAATCAGTGCGCTACCCTCAGGGAAGAGCCACCCCATTGCAAGGCCGGCCGCCACCGCGATAACATACCCGAGCGACAGGCGGATCAGGGCAACGGACCCACTGTAGGAGTATGCCACGGCTGTCGAAACGCCGACGATGGGGTTTACCAGCGGTGCCCCGAGCAGAAAGGCGACGGCGGCGGGGAATGGGATTCCTTTGCCCAAAAGCCGTCTCACCACGGGCACGACGGCGCATTCACATACGGGGCAGGCAATCCCCAGGGCCGCAGCCGAAAAAACGACAAGCCATCGGCTTTTCGGCAGCCTGGCGATGAGTCGCTCCCGCGAGACATAGACCTCGATCAGGCCGCCCGCCAGCGAGCCGAGCAGCATGAACGGCAGCGCTTCCAGAACGATACCGGAAAAGACCGTCGCCAGGTTTTTCACTAAGTGGGTCTCATTGCCAAGAAGCAGCAAAGCACAGGCGCTGAGGAGAAACAGCGCCTCGAAGGTCAGCAGGTTGTTACTTAAAAGAACTCTCCGGGGCGATTACCGGGGCGATTACCTTATCTGTTGCAACCATTGAATTAATCTCGTTTTCTGCGGTACGGCAGATCTGTATTGGCAATTTGTTATTGCTGGTTATTGCTGGTACAAGCTGTTTTACATTAATCGTTTGCTCCATAACCGGCAGTGATGCCAACCAATTTGCCGGACTAGGGGCACTGCAGTCCCTTCTTCAGGTTCACCTGGTTTTGGCGCATGATTGAAAGAAAACCTACCTGCTTGTCGAAATCCTCCTTGCTGACGTTGTGGGCGCCATTTAGCATGAGAACAGTTGCACCGGTTTCTTTGGCGATCATTTCGGCGGTGGCAGGCGAGAGTAGTTCCTCGTTGTAGACGTACTTGAGGCCGTTGGAGCGCATCTCCTTGACCAATTCTGCAACCTTGGCTGGTGTAGGCTCTGCGTCAGGGTTGACGGCCTGGGCGGAATGGTAGCTGAGCCCATAGCGTTTGGCCAGATATCCAAATGCGTAATGCCCCCCGTGCAGGAATACCTTTTTTCCGCAGTTACTGAGCCCGGCCCTGTACTCTTCGTCGAGTTGCGCCAGTTTCTGCTGGTAGGCGTGCGCATTGGCTGTGTAGAAATCTCTGTTGGCCGGATCCTTGGCGATCAGCCCGTCTGCGATATTCTGAACCATGATTTGCGCGTTGGCAAAATCAAGCCAGATGTGTGGGTCCATCCACCCCTGGGGATGTTCTCCATCATGAGCATGCTCAGCCTCCTCCTCAGGATCCGCTTTGAGCATGGTTACACCCTTGCTCGCGTCGACTACCACCGGCTTGGTGGCGATGGTCTTCAGGATTTTTACTGCCCACGGTTCCATGTATTCGTTGGTGAACACCACCAGATCCGCCTTGCTGATCCGGACTATGTCCTCCGGCTTGGGCTCGAAGCTGTGCGGCTCGACCCCTGGAGGAAGGAGCACAGTCACCTCGGCCTTGTCGCCGGCGACGGCCCGGGCGAAGTCATACACGGGGAAGAGCGTGGTTACCACCGTGAGTTTTTTGGGTGACTGCGCTGGTGCTTGCGCTTCTTTCTTCTGACAGGCGAGGGTTGCCGCGCACAGGCAGATAAGCGCCAGTCCAATCAGTATCTTTTCCATAGGATCTCCCTGGTAACTTGCGATTTTGTACTCTCCTCTTGGAAGGGCAAGAGGGTTATCTGTCTCAGGCGCCAGTAAGTCAGAGGGGATTCGGCCCTCTGGTTACCTGCACGAAGGCTTCAGGACGAATCCAACGGCTGAATGCTTCCCTGACCTGCTGTGCGGTGATGCTGCGATACCTTTGTGCGGCGCGAGCCGGTTCGTCAAGTGGTAGCCCGGTCAGGGACAACCGGAGGAATTCCCCAGCGATGCTCCCGGTACTGGTTCTCTCCAGAAGCATTTGGCGAAGCAGAAGGGTTTTCGCCTGCCTCAGCTCTCTGGAGGTAACGGGCTCTTTCCTCATCTTGACCAGGTGGTGTTGGATCCGAATGCGTGCTTTGGTGACGTTCTTCGGGTCGCAGCCGTAGAAAACCCCGAACACCGAGCGAGTCTTGCTCGCGTGGAGTGAGGTTTCGACGGCATAGACTAGCCCCTCTTTCTCACGTAGATCATGGTAAAGCCTTGTTGCATAAAAGCCGCCTGACAGAACATGGAGACCGACCTGCAGCGGATAGTAGTCGGGGTGCTTCCTGGTCAGTCCGAGAGTCTCTGCGAGAGTCACCTCGTCCTGCACCCGGCTTTTATCCGGTACCGTCACCACTGCTGGCTTGTTGAGTGGCACAGGCGGGAGGTCGGTGGCCGGCCTCGGGCCTTCTGCCCGCCAGGAACCGAAATATTTCTCAACGATCCCTTTTGCTTCTACTGGAGTAACCGCACCGATCACGACAATTGTGGTCAGGTCCGGTCGAAACACCTTACTGTGATAATGCCTCACATCCTCCAGGCTGAGAGCGTTTACGCTCTCGGGAGTGGCGTGACGAAGTTTTGGGTCACCTTTGGGATAGAGTCCCTTGTGAAGCGCCCGCCCCGCCAGCCAGGTCGGGCTTTTCAGCTCCCCTGCCAGTGCGCTGGCAGTCTCGTTTTGCACAACCTTGAACGCTGCTTCTGGGAGTGCTGGGTGGAGCAGGTTATCGGCCAGGAGCTCGACCCCCCGGGCGAACTGGGGCTTGAGGACCTTTAGGGAAAAGCCGGTTCCCGCAGATTCTTCAGCCGCAATATCGTCGAGAGCCTTCTGGAAGGCAAGACGGTCGAGGGTAGAGGATCCGTAGCTGAAGAGTCCGTTGAGCAGTTCGCTTACCCCTTCCTTTCCCGGAGCTGTCTCCAGGTTCGGATCATTCTTTATCTCCCCATAAGCACCGATGGCGTCGCTGACCGACGTGGGCTTGACGATAATGCGCAACCCGTTGGCTAGCGTGAACACGGCAGGCTTTTCCACACTGGCAACCGCCGGCAGGGCCTTGGTAAGCTTCCCGGCCCAGGGAGGAAGCTTTACACCCTTTACGTTTTTGGACCCGAACGACTCCGAGCCGCGGCCAAACCCTTTTGCCTCGACCGGTTTGCCTGACTGCCGCGGAGTGAGCAGGGCGGTTATCGCCGTGTCGTTCAAGAGAAAGGTGCGTGCCACACGGTTGACATCTTCTACGGAGACCCGCCGGATCGCCTCAATGTCATCGTCCGGAGTGTTGCGCCCCTCGACTGCAACTGCTTGGGACCAGGCTGACGCCAGTCCGGAGATGGAATTTTTTTGGAACTCGTTGTCAGCCATCTCGTGCTGCTTGGCCGCTGCCACGAGCTCGGGGGGGATGCCGTTTTTCAGGTAGTCGGAGATGACCCCTTGCATCGTGGCCACGAGCGCCTTGCCGTCACCCTCCTGCGGGAACGCCGCCATGACATAGCCGGCGGAACTTTTGGGTAACGATATCCCTTCAAAATCGGTGGAGAGTGCTTTGCCCTCAGGTACCAGTGCATAGAGGTTGCCACGCTGGCTGGTCAACACATCCCCCAGCACCTGTCCTGCAGCATAATCGGCACTCTCGAAACCTGGGAGGCGATACGCTACGACAGCGAGGCCGTAGGGAAGGTTCGAGTCGAGTTCGATAAAGGCCGGTTTGAGCGGCTGGAGGTCGAATCTGGGGCGCTCAGGTATGGGACGCGCCGAGAAGCCTCCAAAGATCTGTCGTACCTTCGCTATGGTGCGTGTCGGTTCGATGTCGCCGACGATGACGAGAATGGCGTTGTTCGGTGCGTACCAGTCACGGTGGAACTTCTGCAGCATCGCTCCGGTAGTCAGATCGAAAGAGGGCCGGGTGCCGAGCGCGTCATGCTCATACGGAGTCCCGGTGAAGAGCTTTTCCAGGAGCCGTGCGTTCATGAGATACTCGGGGTTGGATAGGTCCTGATCGACTTCTTGCTCGATAGCGTTGCGCTCATCCTCCCACCCCTTCTGACTGTCAAGTACCCCCTTCATGCGGGTTGCCTCCAGGTTAAGCACGGTTTCAAGATCTTCGGTCGCGACAGTATGCAGGTACTGGGTCACGACCTGCTGGGTGTCGGCGTTTGCCTCTCCTCCGGTAGCGGCGATGATGGTGGAGAGTTGCTCCGCAGAAAGCCCCGGGCTTCCACGGAACATCATGTGTTCCTGAGCGTGGGCCATGCCGGGAAATCCTGAGGGAGCCTCTACCGATCCAACCAGATAGTTGAGCTGAACCGCGACAGCGGGCGCCAGTGTGTTGCGCACGATGACGACTCGCAGGCCGTTTTGAAGAGTGCTGCGAACGATGTCGGCGGCCCTGACTGAGGGTGCAGCGACCAACAAAAGGATGAGAACGCTCAGAAGCAGAAATAAACTACGAAATAGGTTGTTACACATACTGTCTCCTTTGGAGGACGAACGAGATACTGCAATCTATTTTAGCCGTCAATGGGTGACATGCGACAAAACATTGATTAACCGGTTCGTAACCGGCACCCCTTTATCTTCATTGCACTCTGCGGTCATAGGCAGTTTTGCACTATTGTGCCTTATATGGGTGTCGTACCCCTCCCTGGTGTAGAACCTTGGCGACAGTCCAGGCGGCTGCGTAAATCGCCCCCAGGAGGACCACGTCTGTCGGTCCGACGGGGAGATCGAAACTGTAGGCGAGGCAGAAGCCGAGAAACGCAACCACGCCACCGATCAAGGAAGCCATCATGGTGAACCGGTGCATGTTGCGGGCATACAGATGCGCCGTCAGGGCCGGAATCAGCAGGAAGCCGAACGCAATCAGCGGGCCGAGGCTGAGAACCGCTATCGATACGGTGAGGCCAATCAGAATATAGAGCAGCGCATCCCAGAAAACGACCTTCTTGCGCAAAATCATTGCCATCTCGCGATCAAACGAGACAAGCAGCAACTCCTTATGAAAAATACCAAGCACCGCGATGACCAGCGACAGCGTGGCAGCCGTTAACCCGAGATCGAAATCGGAGATGGTGATGACTTCACCTTTGAGCATGTCGAGCCAGCCGATTTCACCGTAGGGGTTTTTTGACAACAGCAGAATGCTCAATGCGGCTGACACAACGTACGCGGTCCCGAGTCTCCCTTCGGGTTGGCCGTTGTCGCGCCGCTCCAGAAATGCCAGGATCAGAATAGCTGCCAGCGTGAAGGTAATTGAGCCGCCAAAGGCAAACATATGCGCGCTGTGGGAGCTATGTTCAGTCAATTTGAACCCGAACCACATGGGAAGCGAGAGGGCGATGGCTACGCCCGTCGCGGAAATCTGCGGCAGCGCCACCCCCATGAAAACCAGGCGGCGCACCAGGAGAAACACGCCGACGAGCGGGCAGGCAAACCCGACCAGCACGCTGGTATATATCGAGTTGCGCAGCAGAAAATCCGGTGCCAGTATCTGATGTAAAGTATCCATATTATCCGATCCCCAGTTCAAAAATTTCCGCCAACCGTTCGGTGGTCAGCAATTCCTGTGCAGTGCCGTGCGTGACAGTGCCATCGTAGAGCCAGATGACCTGTTCGGCGTGGTGACGCACCGAGGCGAAATCGTGGGTGACGAGCAGTACCGTGATCCCCCGTTCCTTGCGAACCGCCGCGATGAACTCCAGCACCGCCTTGGTCGCCTCACGGTCAACGCCCGCAGTCGGTTCATCGAGCACCAGAATGTCCGGGCGCGTAGCAAGGGCGCGTGCGATGAGCACGCGCTGCTTCTGACCGCCAGAGAGTTCGGCGAAGCGCTGGTGGGCAAACGCTTCGGCACCGGCCGCGCTCAGGCACTCACGGGTGAAGGCGCGTTCGGCCGGAGGGACGATGCGTCCCGATCGTACGCGCCCGAACACCCCCATGAGTGCGACGTCGAATCCGGTAAGGAGATATATCGGGTCGAATTGAATAGCTTGAGGAACGTAGCCGAATACCAGCGGCGCACTCAATGCTGCTGTCGTGATGCGGCCTGCGACCGGCGGCAGTAGTCCTAGCACAGTCTTTAGTAAGGTCGATTTGCCCGAACCGTTTGCGCCGAGTATGGCGGTGAAGCTGGCACGAGCAATGGAAAGTGAAATGCCGGACAGCACGGACCGGTTTTGGTAGCCGATACTTAGGTTGTCCAGTGTGATGAGCGCTTCAGTCATAGTCTGATGTATCTGTCCGCCCGCAATAACACGGGCGGACAAATCCTCCGTTGTTATTTTTTCGCCGGTACGGCAGCGACCATGGTGTGAATAATGTAGTCCATCATCTTTATGTAGGTTTCGGTGTGGGGTACTCCACCTGGCATGATGGGGAGTGTCACCATCGTCGCGCCGGCCTGCTCGGCGATGCGCTTGGGCGCCTTCTCAGGGAACTGCGGTTCGCGCACCACGATGGGGACGTGCTCGGCCTTCATCTCGGTGACCAAGGTCTGGATGTGGCGAGGCGAGGGATCGATCCCCGGCTTCAGTTCGATGGTTCCTACGTAGTTGAGGCCGAAACGCGCCGCGAAGTAGGGCCAATGTTCGTGATAGGAGACGAACTTGGTCCCCTTGAGCGGCCTGACGGCATTTTCCCACTCGACGATTTTGGCGTTTAGCTTGGCAAGGTACGCATCGCGGTTGCGGATAAATTCGGCCTTATGCTGCGGGGCGAACGCCACCAGCGAGTTGTAGATATTCCCGATCGCTGTCTTCGCCAATACCGGGTCCAGGATGTAGTGCGGGTTGCCGTAGGGATGCACGTCTCCCTCGGAGTGATCGGTCGACTTAGGCACATCGCGTGGGATGATCCCCTTGGAGCAGTCCACGTAGCCGGGCCGGTTGACCTGGATGCGCGGGTTTTTGCTTGCCTCCAGCAAGGCGGGAAGGAAAGCGTGCTCGCAGTCAAACCCGACCAGGACCAGCAGGTCCGCCCGGTTCATGATCGGTACGAAGCTCGGTTTCATCGGGACCCCGTGGGTGTCTTCGACCCCAGTGGCAAGGCTTTTGACCTCGACCAGGTCCCCTCCCACGGCACGCGTAAAGTCCGCGAGATCGGTGAGCGTAGTGATGACACGGATTTTATCCGCGTGAGCGGGACTGGCACCCAGACAGAGTGTCCCGGTGATCAACAATATCGGAAATAGTAACAATATCGATTTCATGTCTGTTGTCTCCTTAAATCAGCGCTGCTGCCAGCCATGCGAGTGGGCGCCGATTATCCAGGCCCATTGCAGGTATACGGCATTATCAGCAGACAGGCTTGATGCGGCGTTGTGGTCGGTGTGAGTGTACTGCAGGCGCAGTTGGTTCCAGTGACTAAGCGACCAGGTGAGATACGGGGAGTAGGCATAGGTCTTGTCCTGCTTGTTCAACTCATTTTCTACCCGTTCATAAAGGAATCCGGTTGACCACTGCCGGTGGAATTTGTAGGTGAGATAGGAATAAAGGCCAACGGAACCGACTGTGCTGCCGGGGAGGGCATTTCGCGAGGGATCGGTCACATCGTAGCGGTTATCGCTGTAGAGTACTTCTGTGCCCCAGGTTACACCCTCGAACTGGTTGTTTTGCAGCGGCTTGTAGCTCAGCACCAGGTCCGCTCCGTAGAGACGGCGTTCTCGTTCGGTGAAGGTATTGTTGCCTGCGGTGGGGAAAGGAGGGTTGACTCCGCCTGGGTCGGCCCACTGGGCATCCGTCTTCGGATTCCAGAGCCCGGAAATCCCGGGTTCGATCGAGATGTCTGGTGTGAGGTCGAAATAACTCGACAGGCGGCCCCAATAATTCACCCCGCTGCCGTGGCGGAAATCACCGACGGAGTTTGGCGGATTGTCGCCGCCGAACTGATTGCCTGCACCGGCGGTGAAGCTTACATAGTGCTCTACCGGCACAAGCCAGTTGAGCTGCAGGCCGTCAGTCCTCGATTCACCGCCTATGTACTGGGCGAGCGCCAGCGGCCGGTTTACGAACGGCAGTTCATGGTCGTGGATGTATCCCAGACGGCCGAACTCACCGAAAAAACGCCCAGCCTTCAGTTCCAGGTTCCACGGCAGCGACGTCGTCTGAAGAGCAGCCTCCTCGACCCCCAAAGCCAACTCCCCGGTAACCGGATCGGCCGATCCATTGATCACGGCGTAGGCCTTGGCATACGGGTCCACGGCCGCCGCTGCGTTCAATTCCACCGAACGTTGAAACACATCGAATCCACCGGGACGGTCGTTCCCGGTCTGCGCCGATCCCTTGCTGCGATAACCGAAGATTGTCTCGCCCACGATCCCGATGGCGGGATTGAAAATGCTCGGGAAAGTCCTCGTCTGCGCTTCGGCCACCTGATCCACCTTATCCTTCAACTCCTGCACCTGCTGCTGCATCTCACCGGCTGGCGCCGTCTGTCCGGCATTGGCGTCCTCGGATTGGGCCGCTGGAATATTCTGTTTGATCTCGGCCTGTAGCTTTTCAATCAGCTTTTTCTGCTCATCGATCGTATGCTCCTCTTTTCTCATTGATTTTTGGAGACCCCGTTGCTCTTGGATCATCTGCCCCTGCTTCTCGACAGTTTCTTCGAGGGCTTTCAGCCGATCTTCCAGAGATTGAGCAAACACGGCCGTAGAATACAAAAATAACAGGCATAACGTGACGAGCGCGGTCATGACCTTCATGATGGCACCTCCTCCTGTTCAATTCATCTGACAAAACGACATTCATTTTGTGATGAGAAGATAATAATCAACCATTGCCGCTCGTGCCTGCGAACCAGGCGCAAGGGGGCATGACCCGACTTAGTCCGGGTATGGCTATCGCATTGTCTATGAGGGATTCAGCAGGGAGGGGCGCGGTTTCCTGGTGCGTAGCAAGTGCGGATGGTGACAGTTTGGGGGATGAAATCCGGGAAAAGTGTGTGGGAAATTTCCAGGATGGGGAGCAGTATGGGGGATGGAAGCGCGGTATGGGCACTGTGGTGCAGGGCGGCCACGCAGATCGGGCAGTCGTCATGGTCGGACCCGTCGTCGTGGTGATGGAAACTCTCCACGAGGGTCGCTGAAAACAGTAGCAATGCGAGAATCAGGGAAACGAAGCGCATATGCATCCGATTGTAGCAGAAAATTTTAGCGGTAACGGGAGAATTCGAGTCGGACCAGACCTAAATAGAAACCATTTCTGTTAGCTTGTCAAGTACTCGTCCCGTTATCCCCCATTAGTTCCCTTCGGTATGGTAAATCCCTCGTAACAACTATCCCAGAAATTTAGAATGGTAGAATCGGAATCGGGCCGTAAAACAAACTCTTCGCGAGGCGTCCAACGGGTTTTAAGCTGCGGCCGCCGGCACCTGCCAACTCAGCCAGCCATGGTTACAAATCTGACGCTTAGGAGCCAGTAGAGGCCGTACCCTTCTTGTTGACGAGCAGACACCAGGAGTAGCCTGCCGTGAACCCGCCGAGAACCCCGGCCAAAAGGAATACGAACAGCAAAAGGTCCCCCTGGTCAGTGTTGATGTATGAAACGCGTTTTTCCCTGCCGTGCTCCTTGGCGAATTTTGCCACGACTGATTCATCAACTCCGGTCCATTTTTCCTCGGCAGCTGCAACAAGTGGTAGGCAGCAATTAATCAGCAACAGAATCAGTCCCAATGCCAGTAGTTTTCTGTTTTTCACGCCTCAACCTCCTCAGCCTTGATTACCCGCATGCTGACCAGTAAGTCCGGCCGTTTCTTGTATAAAAGCACAATCATCCCGGAAGTTATCGCCCCTTCAAGGATGCCGAGCGGCAGTTGCGTCGGTACAAAGGAAAGCAGGATTTGCCAGAATAATGTGAAAAACGGTGTGGTGCCGCGGATGCCGGCGGCGAGCTCCGCGGAGGTGGACGCATAGGTGACCCAGTCCGCAATGACGCCTGCGAAGAAACCTGATACTCCAAGATTCAGGCGCATACCACGTAACAGACGGAAGACAAAGTAACCCGCGAATGAGCCCATGATACCCATCGACATGACATTGGCCCCGAGCGTGGTTATCCCCCCGTGCGATAAGAAGAGCGCCTGGATCAAGAGCGCCACGGCTGCTACGACAACGCTGATCCAGGGCCCCAGCAGGATAGCCGAGATTGCCGTTCCGCACGGGTGGGAACAGGTGCCCGCAGTCGGCACGGGAATAGGCATGCAGGAGATAACAAAGACGACTGCGGTGATAAGCCCTACCAAAGGCTTGAAAGAGATTTCCTCTTTGGCCGAAGACCGCAGTTTCCGAATGCCCAAGGCGAGAAACGGAATCATCACAAGGTACCAAAAAAGCGCCCAGTTGAACGGCAGTATCCCCTCCGAGATGTGCATCGCGTGCGCCGGAGCAGCGCAAACGATCGAAACAAGGAATATCGCAACGAGAAACGGCTTCATAAATCCTCCTGCTGCAAACACGAAAAAACCCCAGCTTTCTAAAGAGAAAGATGGGGCACGGAACACGTCGAGATGCACTGACGCAGTTTCGGCGCCTCTCCCACGAAGGCCCTACTTGTACAGATCAACAGGCAGGTTTCCTGACTCACGGATCACTTTACTCGCCGCGCCTTCCCGATTATCAGTCAGTGGCGTAACTTGCGGCTTTCATCACCGTTTACAGTTGCGGGGCAGTGAGGGATTTTCACCCTCTTCCCAATTATCCCTTTTCGCTGCACGTCAAAGCACGGGAAAAGAGAACCTGTTGATGGTTATCAAATGTGGCGCTAGATTTACTCGATTTGACTGGAGATGTCAAAGAAAACTTACAACAGGTTGAGGTGGTGAATCGGCCCTTACTCGAATAGGCCTTCGAGTTGAACCGGGAAAGTTATATGGTAAGCTCTCCAGGGCCGCAATTGTGGCTTGAAGTTGTTTTCTGAGGGGTCGAGAGAGTGGGAGGAGGGTTTCTTTGAGATTAAGCGCAAAGAATAATTTGTTGCTCGGGATAACGAAAAGGACAGTGGCCGGGCCGGGAATGGATTCCATTGGCACCCTTCTCGAACGCATCATAACCACGGGAACTCCGGAGTCTGCACTATGAGTGACGTAAGAGCTGACGGCCTCCCCAAACCTTCCGATGCCAGGACCGTTCAAAACGCCCTAGACGCCCTCGGCAGCACGAAGAAAAAAAATCTTCTGGCGCGCATGTTCCCTTTTATGGGACCGGCGTTCATCGCGAGCATTGCCTACGTCGATCCCGGGAATTTCGCCACCAATATCCAGGGCGGAGCCCAGTTCGGGTACCTGCTCATTTGGGTCATTGTCGCCAGCAACCTGATGGCGATGCTGGTTCAGGCTCTATCCGCAAAACTTGGCCTGGTTACCGGGTTGAACCTTGCCGAGCACTGCCGGGAGCAGTTCCCAAAGCCTGTGGTCATCGCCATGTGGGTCCTGATGGAGATCGTCGCCATGTCCACGGACCTGGCCGAATTTCTCGGCGCCGCCCTGGGATTCCAGCTCATGATGGGAGTGCCTCTTTTGATCGGGGGGGTACTGACCGGGGTTGCCACCATCATCATCCTTGGCCTGGAGCGTTACGGCTTTCGCACTTTCGAGGCGGTGATCTCCTCGATGGTCGCTATGATCGCGCTCTGTTACCTCGGCGAAATACTTATCGCTAAGCCGGATTGGGGACTGGTGCTGCACAACACCTTTGTGCCGCGTTTTTCGGGGGGTGAAAGCGTGTTCCTTGCCTGCGGCATACTGGGTGCGACGGTCATGCCTCATGCGATTTTTCTGCATTCGGCCCTCATGCAGGGTCGCATCGTGGTGCGCGACCAGGCACGCATGAAGAGCCTGTACCGATTTGAGATCGGCGAGGTCCTCATTGCCATGGGGGTCGCCAGTTGTGTCAACGCTGCCATGCTGATCATGGCGGCAGCCACCTTCCACTCGACCGGGCATAGCTCCATCGCCACCATCGAGGAGGCCTACCACACCCTTGAGCCGCTCCTTGGTAGCGCTTCAAAATGGATCTTCGGACTTTCACTTCTGGTCTCAGGGCTGTCGTCGTCGGCTGTTGGCACGGGCGCCGGACAGGTGATCATGCAGGGATTTCTCAAGAGACATATCCCGATCTGGATTCGCCGGCTGGTCACAATGGCTCCCTCGCTGGTGGTGATCGGTATCGGGCTGGATCCGACCAAGACCTTAGTTATGAGCCAGGTGGTCTTGAGCTTCGGGCTTCCCTTTGCCATCATTCCGCTCGTGATGTTCACCCGCCGCGCTGATATAATGGGGGAGATGGTCAATAAACAGATCACGACGATTGCTTCAGGCCTGATCGCGGCCATCATCGTTATCCTCAACATCTACCTTATCTACAAGACAGCAGTCCCCGGGTGATCTCATGTTCAAGCATATCCTAGTTCCCCTTGATGGTTCCTTGCTGTCCGAAGCCGCGCTGCCGGCGGCCATCTTTCTGGCCGAAAAGCTCCAGGCGCGCATTACCCTCATGCATGTCATGGAAAGAAACGCGCCCGATAAGGTGCACGGTCAGCCTCACCTCAAGCACAGGCAGGATGCCGAGCACTACTTGAAGGAGCTCGCAAAGCTCTCATTCCCTGAAGGGATCCGAGTCGACTGCCATGTACACACCAACGAAGTCGATGATGTAGCCGTCAGCATTGTAGCACACGCAGAAGAGCTGGCGCACGATCTGGTTATCATGTGTTCCCATGGCCGGGGTGCCGCGCTCCACCTGTTCTTGGGAAGCATCGCACAGAGCGTCATTGCGCACGGGTCGCGGCCCGTCCTCATCACCCATCCGGATGCGCAGGGACGCCCCTCTTCCTTTTTATGCCGTCATATCCTCGTTCCCATGGATGACGACCCTGAACATGCCGAGGCACTACCAGTCTCCAAGGACCTAGCCCAGGCCTGCAGAGCGACCCTGCATCTTGTCACTGTGATACCTGAGCTGGCAACCCTTTCGGGCGACAAGGCGGTAGCGAGCAAGATGCTTCCTGGGACAACTTCTCAAATTCTGGAACTGACTACTCTGGATGCCGAAAAGCATTTTCAGGCATTGGAGGATGGCTTGCGGCAGGAGGGGTTCGAGGCGAGCGCGCATGTGCTGCGCGGAGATCCTGCAAGCGTCATCGTGGAAGCCGCAGTGAGGGCGCAGATCGACCTGATCGTGGTCAGCACTCACGGGAAAACAGGGATGGATGCCTTCTGGTCAGGGAGCGTGGCTCACAGGATTTGCAGTCAGTCCCGGATTCCGCTTCTGCTCATACCAATAGGGAAATCGTAGCTGGTACCCAAAAATGAAATATTGCCCATCGCCAACCCGACTTGCACATCTGGTCGTCCACCCGGCGATTGGTCAGGCGCTCGTAATGATTCCTTACTCTTTTGGGCTTGCAGGTTCGGAGCCTGTCGTAGTCGAAGACGCGGAAAAGCCTCTTAACAAGGGGTTCTAAGCCCAACCCCGCGAAATCTTCAGGGCATCAATATCACCCAAGGTTAAACCTCGATCCTGAACTCCGCTCCACGCCCGCTATTTTGAACTGTCAGCCGCCCTCCCATGTTTTTCTCGATGATGGTCTTGGACATAAAAAGACCGATCCCGGTCCCTTTGTCCGGTCCCTTGGTAGTAAAGTAGGGATCGAAGAGACTGCCGATGATCTCCTCGTCGATACCGCCGGCGTTGTCCGTGATGGTCACGACCGAGGTCCCTCCTTTAGCAAACGAGTGGATCGAAATCAGAGCATCATCAACATTATTTGCGGCCAGTGCGTCAGCGGCATTCATAAGAATATTCAGGAGTACCTGGCCATACTCATTGGGATAGCCGCCGGCCGTCGGATCACCTTCAGTGTGGAGAGCAATGCCGATCATCTTGTCCTTGAAACTCGCTTCGACGAGGGAGAGCGAACGAGTGATTATCTGATTTACACCGAAAGTGACTGCTTCCTTGTCGGAACTGAAGAAGTTCTTGAAGTCATCAATAGTTCGTGACATGTGCTGGATCAACTCCATGCCCTTACTGGTTTTATTCCTGAGAAACTCTCCGGTTAATTCGCCTACGTCATAGGTTAATCGCAATTCCTGGATAACGAGTCCCAGCGAATTTAGCGGCTGGCGCCACTGGTGAGCGATATTGTTAATCATCTCACCCATTGCGGCCAGACGGCCCTGCACAATCAGCATCTGGTCCTTCTGGCGTATTTCGTCAACGGCCCGGGCTATGCGCGCCTCCAGGGAGCTATTGAGCTCGGCTATTTCATTATGGGCTTCCTGGAGCCGATCATTGAGCGACTTGACATGCAGGAGCATCTTTATCCTGGCCAGCACCTCGGCGCTGTCGAAGGGTTTGGAAATAAAGTCCTCGGCTCCGGCCTCGATCCCAAGGATGCGATGTTCCGTATCGGAGTAGGAGGTAACCAGAACTACCGGGATGTTCCGGTTGCGGGCATCGGATTTGATGCGGCGGCAGACCTCGAAACCGTCCATCCCCGGCATCATGACGTCCAGAAGGCAGATGTCGATGCGCTCCGTTTGGATCTTCTCCAGCGCTTGCGGGCCATTGGCCGCCGTTACCACGGTATATCCCCGGGGGGAGAGCATGGCCTCAAGCAGGCACAGGTTGAGGGGGCCATCGTCCACGCAGAGGATACGCGCCGCAGATTCCAGAGCTTTTTTCATGATCGTTCGTTCTCCAGCCACTGCCGCACAAGAGTCGGCAGTTCGCGGGTGCTGATCTGCTTGGGCAGGTAAGCGTTGAACCCGGCCTCAAGGAACCTCTCCTTATCGCCCTGCATGGCGAAGGAGGTCAGGGCGATGACTTTAAGCCCACTGGTCGCCGGGTCCCCTCTCAGCATGCCGCACGCTGTCAAGCCGTCCATACCCGGCATCTGTATATCCATCAGGATCAAGTCCGGCATCTGTTCCCGGGCCAGAGCCACCCCTTCCTTTCCCTCGTGAGCCACACTCACTTCATAACCGTGGAAGCTTAGAATATCCCTAAAAAGGATGCGATTATTCTCGTTGTCTTCAATGATCAGTATCTTTTGCGACATCGTGGTCGGCTCCTTGGGAGGCACGTTTTCGGTTTTGTGTTGAGAATGGATTTTGCGACCTCAGACCGTATCAAACCCCACTATCCAGTGCCGACGACACTCTCCACCAGGCTCAGGAACTCATGAGTCGACAGGCTCCCCTTTCCCTCGATGCGCCAAACCTTCCCCGCCAAGCGAGCCCGATCGGTAGGTGAGAGGTCCATGGAGGTCAGGACCAAGATGGGCACATTCGCGGCAGGGTTCACCCGATCCAAATGCTCGGCCACATCGAAGCCGTTCATGCCGGGCATGACAAGGTCGAGGACGATAAGATCCGGAGAGTTGCGCTGCGCCATCTCGACGCCCTCCTGACCGCTGGTCGCCCTAAGCGCCCGATACCCTTTGCACCGCAGGGCATTTTCCAAGGCGGCTAGAGTCCGCAGGTCGTCCTCTATCACGAGGACCGTGTTGCCAGCGCCTGGGAGGCTATCCGGCAGTTGGGCAATCAGTTGGGCGCCGGCTGACTGACCAAGCGGCAGGGTAAAACTGAACCGGCTCCCCTTGCCAAATTCGCTTTTAACCCACACCCTACCGCCGTGCAGTTCCACCAGTTGCCTGGTCAGGGCGAGGCCGAGGCCGGTACCTTCGAACCCCTTGGTATACACAGATTCCAGCTGGGTGAATGCCTGGAAGAGCTTCGGGATGTCTGATTCCCGTACTCCGATGCCGGAGTCGGCCACGGCTATCTGGAGGAAGTCTCCCTCCCGCACCACGCTCAGCTCGACGGTTCCCGTCGCGGGAGTGAATTTGACCGCGTTTGAGAGCAGGTTGAAGAGGATCTGCTTCAGTTTCCTCTGGTCCGCCACGATGTGCACCTCGGCCTCGGGAGCAACATCAAGACGCAGATCTATCCCGCCTTTAATAGCTTTCTCCCTGAGCATGGTCAGGGAAGCCTCCAGGGTTTCACGAAGCGCAAACGAGGTCAGGTCGAGCTCCATCTTGCCCGACTCCACCTTGGTGAGATCAAGGATGTCGTTGATAAGGGAAAGGAGGTGCCGGCCGCTGGTGAGGATGTTGCCCAGGTATTCCTGCTGTTTTTCATTGATCGGGCCGAACATCTGGTCCTGCAGCACTTCGGAAAAGCCGATGACCGAGTTGAGCGGGGTACGCAGTTCGTGGCTCATATTGGCCAGGAATTCAGATTTGGTGAGGCTGGTTTTCTCCGCCACTACCCGGGCGCTCTCAAGTTCGATGTTCTTCTCCCGGAGCTCCCGATCCAGGCGCTTGCGATCGCTTACGTCCCGGGCTGCTGCGAACACCCCCTGCAGCCTGCGGTCCCGGTCATAGTAGGTGGTCGCATTGAAGGAGACCGCTGTTTGCCTGCCGTCGCGGTCGCGGGCGATGAGTTCGTAGTTGGTGACCGTTTTTTCGTTCAGTACCTGCCTGATACCTGCTTCGGCCCGTTGCTGGTCGGTGAAGTAGTTCCTAAAAGGCGCGCCAATTAGTTCATCACGCGTACAGCCGGTAAGGAGCTCCATCTGCTTGTTGACGTCGGTGATGATGCCGGATGGGTCGCAGGTCATGCTCGCATCTATGTTGGCTTCGAACAGGGAGCGGGTGTAGAACTGGTGGTCGCGCAGGCTCTGGCCCAGTTGCTCCTGATCCGCCTGGGTCTGTTTGAGTGCGGTTATGTCGCGCAATATGCCAGTGAAATAACGCTGGCCGTCCAGGTGCATTTCGTTTACCGAAATCTCCAGAGGAAAATATCCGCCATCCCTACCCCGGCCCGCGACTTCGCGTCCCAAGCCCATGGCACGCGCATCAGCACTTGCGCTGTAATACTGGAGGGACCCGGCGTGTTGTTCCCCTGCAAGCTCGGGAATAATCATGCTGAAGTTTTGCCCGGTGAGTTCCGCTGCGCTGAAGCCAAACATCAGCTCAGCCGCCGGGTTTACTGTCTCGATGATGCCACTATCGGCGTGCAACGTAATGATGCCGTCCGCCACGGTATTGAGAATGGTCTGGATCAGCGTGGCGTTGTCGAGCAGGCTCTGTTGTGCGGCATATTCCTTGGTGACATCGTGGAACACCAGTACGGCGCCGATCACCCGGCCGTCGCGACCGCGAATCGGTGCGCAGCTGTCGGCGATGGCACGCTCGGAGCCATCGCGTGCGATCAGCATGGTGTGGTTAGCCAACCCCTGTACCGTGCCATGCTCCAGAGCTGCCATAACAGGGATGGTGGCGGGCAGGCGGGTGTGCTGGTTGATGATGTTGAAAACTTCGTCCACCGTGCGACCGGCGGCTTCCGCCTGGGTCCAGCCGGTGAGTTCCTCGGCAACGGGATTGAGCAGCGTCAGGCGCCCTGCAGCATCGGTGGCTATCACCCCGTCGCCGATGGAGTTAAGAGTAACTGCGAGCTTTTCCTCGCTCTCCTGCAGGGTGACATTTGCCTTTTGCAACTGCCCGTTGGTTTCCTCCTGAATCGTGAGCAGATGCTGCGTTTCAAGGTGCACCAGGTTCTTCAAGCGCTGCTGAGTTTTGAGATAGAGCAGATAGGCAAATGAGATGGCAAACAGCAGCGTGAGCAGGCTCGCGATAACAATAACGGCATACAGGCAGCGCAGGTTCGTTTGGAACTCTGCTTCATGCTGCACCAGCGCGGCTTCCTCCAACTTCTGAAAGCTTCCCATCTCAGCGCGAATGGCATCCATTAACCGCTTGCCTTCGCCACTGTTGATCCCCGCCAGTACCAGAGTCATGTCGCCGTCTTGGCGCAACTGGATAAGCCGCGACAGTTCCGTCAATTTGGCTTCAGCTAAGGGAGCAACTGCGTCCAGGTGTTTGCGGGCGGCAACAATTGTGGTAAGCCTGCCCAAATCTTGCAGATGGCCTTTGACGCTGCCGCGCACATCCAGGTACGGTTTCAGAAAGGACACGTCGCCGGTCAGCAGATAGCCGCGCTGGCCGGTCTCGGCGTCCTTCAAGTCAGAAAGGAACTCGTTGGCGCTACTCAAGATGATGAAGGTATGCTTGCGCATTTCAGCGGCATTTTCGATCTGCCTGAAGGACCAGAAGGTCAGCGATACCACTAGCGCGACCAGCAGGGCCAGGCCCGTAAGCGGAATAACGATTTTACCTGTATTTTTCATGGATGTTTTACCCTGCTCCCGATCTCCCCGAATAGCGATTCTTCGCTCTGGCTGCTGCAAGAAAGGCCCCTTGTCTTTGCCCATTCCCATGAGGAAGCCTGACATGCAAAGCGATAATCACCTTTGCCTAACATATTAACATTACAGCATCTCTTCCATATGACCTAGGGGTATTTCGACGGCACATTGAACTTCATCAGGAATCCCCACAGAAGAAGTCGCGCAGGGCCGGAAACAGGGCATAGGTGGGGTCCAAGAAAACTGATCGCAAAGTAAGTTAAGGCTTAGCCTCAACCAGGCTCCTAAGTCTTGCATTCTCTTCGCGCAGTTCCGCTTCCAATGCCTTAGCTGCGGTGATGTCCGAAAAGGTGATTACCACGCCGTCGGTCTCGTCCTCCGTGGTGCGGTATGGCATAATGCGCACCTTAAACCAGCGCCCGTCGGCAGTGGTGACCTGCTTCTCCGAAAAAACTAGAGTCCGTAGCGTCTCCAGGGCAGCTTCGGTCATTTCGGTATAAAGCAGGTCGCTCGCGATGTCGCTGAGCGGTCGCCCCAGATCAGCCGGAATCAGCTTGAAAAGTTTGTTCGCCCCAGCCGTGAACCTGCGAATCCGGAGTTCGTTATCAAGGAACAGGGTGATTATTCCCGTGCTGTCGAGCAGGTTCCGCATGTCGTTATTCACTCGCGAGAGCTGGTTAATTTTCGCCTGCTGCTCGGCGTTCACCGACTGCAGTTCTTCGTTCATGGACTGCAGCTCTTCACCGGAGGTGACCAGCTCCTCGTTCAGAGACTGCAGTTCCTCGTTGATGGCTGTGAAGTCGCTCTGCGAGAAATACATTCCCGCCTGAGTGGTATGAAGTTCCTCCTGGCAAAGTAGGAGTACCAGATCCGATCCGGGGCCTGCGCCCTTACCTGAAGGGGCTGTCCGGGGGCGGTTCGGTGCTTTTCCTCCCGGTTGGCTTTTTACGTCGGTAAAGACGATCATCAGATTCCCCGAAAGCTCCTCCGGCTCATGGATCGCCTGCACCGTAAGATCAACGCTCTGCGAGATGACGCCTTCCCTGACCGTGAGCCCCTTGACGGTGATCGGCTCTTTTTGCCGAAGCGCCTTTCGAAAGGTGCTTGCCAAATCTAAACGGAGCCCTTCCCGAGCCATGGCAAAAACATTCCAGTTGGCCTTGCCGGCTGCCGGCTCAAGATACCGGCCTGTCCGTCCGCTCGTATAGAGAATGTCCCCCTTTTCATTAACCAGCACGGCGGATGGGGAAAATTTCTGCAGCATCACTTGGTCGGCGAGCAACTGGAGATTGGCTGCAGGTTTTGGCACAGTCACTTTCGCGGTAGTCTTGGCCCTGGCGGGTCCGGCCCCGGTGGGAAACGCTGCCCATTCCCTCGGCCGAGAGGACGTGCGTTGAAACAGCCTCGATGTTTTCCCCATTGGAGTGAAAAGATCACTGGAGGTGCCGACGCTCTCGGAACTCCCCAAAAAAAGCACGCCACCCGGCTTCAAGCTGTAGCTAAAGTGCGACAAAATCTTTTTCTGAATCTCCGAAGTCAGATAGATCAATAGATTCCGGCAGATGAGGATATCCAGCTTGCCAAAGGGGGGGTCGCTAATGACGTTGTGGGTGGCAAAGGTGACCATTTGCCGTATCTCCTTGCCGACACGGTAACCGTCTCCGTCCCGGACAAAAAACCGGCGCAAACGCTCAGGTGAAACGTCACCTGCGATATCCGCCGGATAGGCCCCCTGGCGGGCCCTGTCGATCGCGTCCCGATCCGGGTTGGTGGCAAAGATCTGCAGTGTGAAAAACCCGGCGGGCTGGACCTGTTCCAGTGCCTCCTTGAAGATAATGGCGAGCGAATATGCTTCCTCCCCGGTCGAGCAGCCGGCCGACCACGCACGCAGTTCGCCGCCGGCCGGGCTAGCGGCCAGGAGTTGTGGAATTGCATCTCCCTGTAACAGCGCCCATTCTGCAGGATCGCGGAAAAAGCTGGTCACTCCGATCAGAAGTTCCTTGAAGAGCAAATCCAGCTCCTGGGAGTTCTCTTGCAGATGGCGGACGTAGCTGGCAATCCCGTCGAGGTGGTGAATGCCGATGCGCCGTTCGATCCGTCGATACATGGTACTCGTCTTGTACATTGAGAAATCGTGACCAGTCTTGGAGCGTAGCAGGATGATGATTTTCCCCAGGGCACTTTGGTGCTGCTCGTCCAATGGAAGCTCGGCCTCCTCTTTCGCCATGCGGTTGTGGCTGAGAAATTCGATGATCTTTTCTGGTAAATTTTCCACAGGAGCTACCAGGTCGACAAGTCCGGCATCTAGGAGCCTGTCGGACTTATAGGCGAACAATTCGTGTCTCCACATGTCGACAAGCTCAGGTAAGTACCTGTATTTGATACTGTATGTTTAGTTTTTGTCTTGCTTTTGCACCACATATACTGTATCTTATGACAGTTTTTAACTACTTGTCCGGTGGTGACTGTCATGAAAGTGAATTTTATTGAAGTTGACAGATATACACCCTATTTATTGCCGCCGTCAGTTCAAGACTGGTTGCCTGAAAAACATTTAGCACGATTCGTAGTCGAAATTGTTGAGCAGCTCGATCTTCGTTCTTTGAAAGAATCATATTCAGGTCGTGGTTCTAATCCATATCATCCTGAAATGCTGTTGGCTCTTCTTTTTTACGGGTACGCTACCGGTGTATTCTCCAGTCGCAAACTGGAACGCAAAACATACGATTCTGTGGCTTTTCGGTTCATCGCCGCAAACACTCATCCTGACCACGACACTATTGCCGAATTCCGCAAGCGATTCCGCCCCCAACTTGCAGAGATGTTTGTGGCCATACTTGCCATTGCCCGGCAGATGGGTGTTCTGAAACTGGGCAAGGTAAGCATCGACGGTACAAAGATCGAGGCAAATGCTTCAAAAAACAAGGCTTTGAGCTACGGTCACGCCTGTAAGCTGGAAGAGCAGCTTGAGGCAGAGGTCGCTAAACTGCTTGCCATGGCTGATACCGCCGACAAGGCCGATATCCCTGACGGCATGGACATCCCTACTGAACTTGCCATTCGTCAAGATCGCATCCGGGCAATTAAAGAGGCCAAGGCCGAGATCGAACGTCGTGCTGCTGAGCGTCACACCAAGGAGCAACAAGAGTATGAGCACAAGGTTTCCGAGCGAGCCCGAAAAGAGCGCGAAACCAGTAAGAAACCTGGCGGCAAAGAGCCGAAACCGCCAACGGCAGGTCCAACTGAAAAGGATCAGGTGAACCTGACCGACAGCGAATCGCGTATCATGCCCGGCTCAGGCGGCAGCTTTAAGCAGGCGTACAACGCTCAGGCCGGAGTTGACACGGAAACCATGCTCATTGTCACCACCCACGTAAGCCAGGCAACCAATGACAAACAGGAAGTGGAACCGGCTCTGGCAAACCTCAGACAATTGCCAGAGGGCCTTGGAACCGTCACCGATCTCCTTGCAGATACCGGCTACTACAGTGAAACAAATGTGAAAAAGTACGAACAGGATGAAATTACTCCTTACATAGCCGCAGGGCGCCAGGGACATCACGTGCCACTTATGGAACGGTTTGCAGAACCCCCACCCTTACCTGACGATGCCGGCGCCGTGGAAATAATGAGGCATCGGCTGAAGACCAAATCAGGCAAAGCAATCTATGCGAAGAGAAAGAGCACTATCGAACCAGTCTTTGGGATTATCAAGTCCGTCATGGGGTACCGTAAGTTTCTTGTCCGCGGATTGGATGCTGTTACACACGAATGGGATCTCGTTTGCCTCGCATTCAATCTGAAAAGGCTCTTTGTATTAGCCAAGTAGGTTAAGAAAGAGCTGAAACTGCCAAAATAACGACGAAATTGATAAGTCTAGCAAGTTAGAACTCGGCTTTGCGACGAATTTATTGTGTTTGAAGTTGCTGGAACAATACAATTAACACAAACCAATTCAATACTTAGCAGGAGCTGTGGGCAGGCGATTGCGCCAGTCCGACAGGCTCCTAGGGCACTCTTGGGCATACTTTCGAACTTGGCGGAGGTAGGTTCCTGCACCACTGTCATTCCTGCCTTTTCCTTGATCGCCTTAAGCCCCATGGTGCCGTCCGAACCCATTCCGGTGAGGATGAC
>Ga0209123_1001341_pt1 | contig 24796 bp, 27 predicted proteins | sample BarGraIncu00431A_FD_184500 | JGI IMG/M metagenome (GOLD analysis project Ga0209123, IMG submission 184500) | Arctic peat soil microbial communities from Barrow, Alaska, USA - Barrow Graham LP Incubations 004-31A (SPAdes) (version 2) | ecosystem: Environmental > Terrestrial > Soil > Wetlands >...
AGGTCTCTGTGAAATTGGATCGTCCAGAAATATGCCTGACTATGGAAAGTATGCAACTATTGATGAACAAGCACTGGCCAGGAAATGTTCGACAATTAGAAAATGTCTTGGAAAGGTTTATTAATACCCTAGATATGCATAATATGGAGGTTCAGGAGTTTAATGAATGGGTGCTGCATTCAAAAAATCAAAGCGTGGTATGTGAGTGCTTACCGGAGAGAAATGAGTCAAACATTCAAGTAAGGATGGAACAGCAGGCAGAAATGAGAAATAGAGGTAGCCTTCATATTGATATTCCTATTTCAAGAAAATGGCCGCCATTAAGGGTGATGATGGGTGAGATTGAGAAAGAAATACTTAAGATTGTCCTAGAGAAGCACCCTACGTCAAGGAAGGCAGGTAAGGCCTTAGGCGTTTCAAGTACGACGATTCTTAATAAAATGAATGCCTACGGAATTAAATCCAGTCGAGAAAACGAGGGGTCCGACGAAATCTGATTCAATAATTGCCCACGCTGCCAACTTATCTTTGCGCTTTGCAAAGATAAGTTGGCAGCGCTTTTTATGCGAGAATGAGAGTGTCACCTTATGTGTATAGCTGGTTCATTCTAACGTCTGATTCTCTTGGCATCATTATTGCAATGATATAGATCAAATGAACTAATCAAGAGGAGGAAAAGATTATGACAAATAAAAAAGGTCAAACAATAGAGGGCGTTTTCGATCAGATGGAGAAGTACGGGCATGAACAAGTCATTTTTAATTATGATAAGGCAACCGGGCTAAAAGCCATTGTTGCAATTCATGATACAACCTTAGGACCAGCCTTGGGCGGTTGCCGGATGTGGAATTATGAGACGGAGCAAACGGCATTGAGTGATGCTTTGCGTTTATCGCGTGGTATGACCTACAAATGTGCAGTAGCTGGGGTGAGCCATGGAGGGGGAAAAACAGTGATCATAGGCGATCCCAGAAATGATAAATCAGATGAATTATTCCAAGCACTAGGGACATATATTGAGACCTTAAAAGGCCGTTTTTACACAGGAACTGATGTAGGGACAGTGGGGATGGATTTTGTTTCTGCAGCGAAACAATCTAAGTACTTGGTTGGGCTGCCAGAGGAGTATGGAGGTAGTGGAAACTCAGCGATTATAACGGCGTTTGGTGTTTGGAGAGGAGTTAAGGCCACTGCCAAGGAAGCGTTTGGTAGTGACTCTTTAAAGAATTTAACGATTGCCGTTCAAGGGTTGGGTAAAGTAGGTTATAATTTACTTGGTCGTCTCCATGAAGAAGGCGCGAAGCTTATTGTGACGGATGTGTACGAGGAAAGTGTTCGCAGGGTAATAGAAGAATACCCTGATATCACAGTGGTCTCACCTAATGAGATCTATGGCGTAGAATGTGATATATTTTCACCGAATGCTTTAGGCGCAATCCTGAATGATCAAACAATTCCTCTGTTGAAATGCAAAGCTATTTGCGGTGCAGCCAATAACCAATTAGCTGAGCCTCGGCATGGAGATGCGCTTCAAGAAATAGGAATTCTCTACGCACCAGATTATATTGCCAATGCCGGTGGCTTAATTCAAGTAGCGGATGAGTTACAGGGATATAATAAAGAACGTGCTTTCAAAAATGCTAGCTTAATTTACGATATTCTTCTCCAAGTCTATGCTACTTCTAAGCAAGAAAATTTGCCGACATATAAAGCGGCAGACATGATGATTGAGAGCAGAATAGAGAAGATCGGTCGGATCAAGCGTAAGTATACGGCGTAAGTAGCAGATTAATAATGAGATCATTAAAATCTGATTTGTTTGTCTGCACACATAAAATGATGTTATGATAAGGAGAATGAATTTGAGAATCCTTGCCATTAATCCAGGGTCAACGTCAACCAAAGTCGCTGTCTATGAGAATGAAATTTGCCTTTGGAATCAAGGGATTGAACATCCGAACCAAGAAATCAAGGGTTTCGCCTGTGTGGGTGATCAATATAAGTATCGAATTGCCATCATCCTAAAAATGCTCGAAGATAAAGGGATGCAATTAGAAGAGTTTGATGGGATTGTTGGACGGGGCGGCTTACTTAACCCACTAGTCGGTGGAACTTACTTGGTTGATGACGATCTTGTCCATTCCTTGTATAATGCCCCTGGTGGCGAACATGCTTCCAACTTAGGTGGAATCATTGCCTTTCACTTGGGAAGGAGTATCAATCTTCCTGTTTATATCGTGGATCCAATCTCAGTTGACGAAATGGAACCTCTAGCCCGACTTTCAGGGCATCCAGAATTACCTCGTCTAAGCTTGTCTCACGCCTTAAACATGAAAGCAGTTGCCCGGGAAGTGGCCCGTGAGTTGGGTAAGGCCTATCAAGATCTTAACTTGATTGTTGCTCACTTAGGTGGGGGGATCTCTATAGCTCCACACTGCAAAGGAAAAATGATTGATGTGAACAACGCAAATAGTGAGGGCCCTTTTTCCTCAGAACGTTGTGGAACATTACCTGCTTATCAGCTCGTCAAACTTTGCTATTCCGGAAAGTATTCTGAGAAAGAAGTGCTCACTAAAATTCACAAAGAAGGGGGACTATTTGCTTACCTTGGGACAAATGATGGCCGTGTTGCCGAAAAACGGATGAACGCTGGAGATATGCAGGCAAAGCTAGTCTTGGACGGCCTTTGCTATCAGGTTGCAAAGGAAATTGGGGCGATGGCAACGGTGCTAGCCGGAAAGGTAGATCGCATCGTTCTAACCGGAGGGCTTGCACATTCTGAATATATTACGGGTGAAATCACTCGACGAGTCTCTTTTATTGCACCGGTTGTGGTAGTCCCTGGAGAAAGGGAAATGGAAGCATTAGCGCTGGGGGCCTTAAGAGTCCTCAAGGGAGAGGAAAAAGCGTTAACTTACGAGGCATAGCAGCTGTTAGCCATGGGACAGAAATGGGGTGTAAACGAATGCGTTATATCGGATTTGAATCTTTACTCGATAGGGCGAAGAGCTTGGGCAGGGTAAAGGTTGCCGTGGCAGGAGCTGCAGATAAAGAAGTATTGGAAGCCATCAAGTTAGCAAAAAATGAAGGGCTGATTACCCCAATTCTCGTCGGCGATGTTACAGAAATCAAACAGTTGGCCAAAGAAATAGGGTTTAGTTTAAAGGGAGTGGAGCTGATCCATGAACCTAGCCCTGATGCAGTTGCGCATAAGGCAGTAGACGCCGTTGTTGATGGTCGAGCGCATTTCTTGATGAAAGGTCTCATGAATAGCGCCGATTTTTTAAGGGCAGTATTGCGACCTGATCGGGGATTACGAACTGAACGATTACTCAGTCACTTATCTGCATTTGAAGTTCCCGGATTTCCCCGTATCCTGTTCGTGACCGACGGTGGTGTGAATATTGCTCCGAATTTAGTGCAGAAGAAGGAAATTCTGGAGAATAGTTTAATATATTTGAAGGGTATTGGGATGGATTCAGTTAAGGTAGTTGTGTTAACCGCGAACGAAGTGGTGAATCCGAAAATGCCCGCGACAATGGATGCCCAGGCCTTGGCAGAAATGAGTCGGGCGGGAGATTTCCCAGGTGCGATCGTGGAAGGACCGCTTGCTCTCGATGGTGCAGTGAGCGCTGCTGCCTTGAAACACAAGGGGATTTCCAGTCAGATCAATGGAGAAGTTGATCTATTTTTGGTCCCTAGTATTGAAGTAGGGAACGTTTTAGGAAAATCTATGATTTATTTTGCAGGGGCGACAATGGCTGGAATTTTGCTTGGGGCGAAGGTTCCCATTGTGCTGGCGTCAAGAAATGATACGCCTAGGAGCAAATTTATGGCCTTGACAATGGCTGCTCTCAGTCGAGAGTCATGACTAGGGCATCAACGAATTTGCTGACTCGACGTGTCTTGGTTCTGGTGGGGGGGTATGGCGCCGGTAAAACCCAGATAGCCATTAGTTTGGGTATAAAATGGGCAAGGGAAGGAAAGCGTGTGGCTTTGGTGGATCTTGACCTAATCAATCCCTACTTTCGCTTGCGAGAAATTGCGGAGGCTCTGGAACACGAGGGAGTTGAGGTCATTCGTCCTGAAGGCGATTTGGCTTTCGCAGAAAGCCCATCTTTACCGCCGCAAATTGAAGGTGCACTACGGGATACAACTAGGCACGTAGTACTCGATGTTGGAGGAAATGAAACGGGAGCGACGATCGTGGGAAGATATCATACTCTGCTGAAAGAGGAAGATATAGGGGTTCTCCAGGTCGTGAACGCTTTTCGTCCGTTCAGTGGTACAATTGAAGAAATACAAAGCCTTAGACTAGATATAGAACGAAAATCTCATCTGAAAGTGCAAGGGTGGATCAATAATTCTAATTTAATTGATTGGACAACCCTTGAGGATTGGGAAAAAGCAGAAGAACTAATACTATCTCTTGTGGATGACAGCGAAATACCCTTGGTCACAAGTGGAGTTAACCCTAATTGGGCTAAAAAAGTGGGCCTCAACTGGGAACCAGAGTGGATTCCTGTTGAACGATATCTAAACCTTGGATGGAAGCCTGTCAAGCGTTCTAAAACATAGAATAGGGGGAAAAAAGATGAAGAATCTCGTAAAGATTAATGCTGAACGCTGCAAAAGCTGCGGACTCTGTGTACATATTTGCCCAAAAAAGATTTTAAGTCTTGGGGAGGTCGCCAATAGTAAGGGGTTTTACACCGTTGAAATGAAGGATCAGACCCAGTGCATCGCATGTGCTTTTTGTGCTTTAATTTGTCCGGATTTAGTGTTAGAAGTTTATAGTGAGCAGAAGGGAGAGTGAATAAGGTATGGCTTTATTAATGAAGGGAAATGAAGCAATCGCGGAGGCCGCGATTCAAGCCGGGTGTCGTTTGTTCTATGGATACCCAATCACTCCGTCAACTGAAATTCCAGAGTATATGGCCAAGAAAATGAAAGCAGTAGGCGGAACTTATCTTCAAGCAGAGAGTGAAGTCGCTGCGATTTATATGGTTTACGGCGCTGGTGCGGTAGGAGAAAGAGTCATGACCGGAACGTCGAGCCCGGGATTTAGTTTGATGCAAGAAGGACTGTCGTTTCTTTTCGCAGCAGAGATTCCCTGCGTGATCGTCGATGTAATGCGTGGTGGTCCAGGACTTGGCGGGTTAGGACCGACTCAAGCGGACTATTTCCAATTAACCAAAGGCGGTGGACATGGAGACTATCACGCCATAGTTCTCGCGCCATCCTCTGTACAGGAAATGGTAGATTTAACGAAAGAATCCTTTGATTTAGCGGATTGCTATCGTAATTTAGTGATTATCGCCGTGGATGGAATCTTAGGGCAAATGATGGAGCCAGTTGAGTTTCCTCCCTTTGAAGGACGCAAGCTAGAACCAAAGACGTGGGCTGCTAGTGGAGCAGAGGGACGTCCTAAGAATAATGTAATCAGCTATTACCTCACCCCTGAGCTAGGGGAATCAGAGAATATTCGCTGGGGAGACAAGATGTCGAGGATTACAGAGAATGAACAGCGCTTTGTCGAGTATGAAATGGAGGATGCAGACTACGCTTTTGTAGCCTTCGGGACCAGCGCTAGGATCACGGAAACGGCGGTTGACCTGCTCAGAGAAGAAGGAATTAAAGTAGGACTTTATCGTCCAGTCACGCTTTGGCCGTTTCCTGAAAAAGGTTTGACAGCACGATTGAATCAAATCAAAGGTTGGATGAGTGTAGAACTGAGTGCCGGACAAATGGTAGAGGATATTAAGCTCGTTGTGAACGGCAAAGCAACGGTTGGCTTTCATGGTCGCATGGGCGGTATGACGCCAGAGCCAGAAGATGTGGTTGCTGCATTTAAAGCGCAGTTGTTAGGAGGGGTGCAAGGATGAAACCCATTTTCACTAAAACAACAGGGTTAACTGATCGCCACTTTCATTATTGTCCAGGCTGCACACATGGGATAATACACCGCTTGATTGGGGAACTTTTGGAAGAGATGGACTTGATTGAAAAAACAATTGGAGTAGCCCCAGTGGGGTGTGCAGGGTTCTGTGAAAACTATTTCGCGTGTGATATGATCGGTGCCGCACATGGTCGAGCTGTAGCGGTTGCGACAGGTGCGAAACGAGCGCGTCCTGATCGTTTCGTGTTTACTTATCAAGGAGATGGGGATGGAGCCTCGATTGGACTGGCTGAAACCATCTCTGCCGCAGCTCGCGGAGAAAGAATCACGTCTATTTTTGTCAACAATGCAATTTATGGAATGACTGGCGGGCAAATGGCACCGACTTCTCTTGTCGGGCAAAAAACTGCGACCTCGCCCTATGGTCGAGATGCAGAGACCATGGGTTTCCCGTTGGATCTCCCTAAAATTTTGACTCAAGTAGAAGGTGCGGTCTATGTGGCCTCTGTTTCGGTCGATAGCCCCCAGGCAATCAAAGAAGCGAAGAAAGCTCTCAGAAAAGCGTTCCAGGTCCAACTGGACGGGTTGGGATATTCCTTTGTTAGTGTTCTCTCTACCTGCCCGACGAACTGGGGGGTTAACCCAGTTGAAGCCTTAGAATGGTTGCAAACAAAGATGAAGCCCCACTTTGCCCTTGGAGAACTGAAAGTTCCTGCAAGCGAAGGGGGAGAAGCAGTATGAGTTTAGCGGTAACAATTACAAAATATAAATTTGCTGGGTTTGGTGGTCAAGGTGTCTTGTTCATTGGAAAAGTATTGGCACAAGCAGGGATGATTGGAAAGAAACAGGTCACCTGGATTCCTGCCTATGGCCCAGAAATGCGAGGTGGGACGGCAAACTGCTCCGTTATTATTTCGAGTAAGAAAATTGGTTCTCCTACGGTGGGAAAACCGGATGTCGCCATTGTAATGAACGAGGCTTCTTATCACAAGTTTGTTGATAGCGTGGTTCCAGGAGGGACGCTCTATGTCAATGCTTCCTTGATACCGGAACTTCCTGGAAGAGAGGATATTAGGATTTTACGTGTTCCAGTGAATGAAATCGCCCATGAAATGGGTGACGAAAAAGTCGCTAATATTGTTATGCTGGGAGTTATGCAGGCAATAAATCCTTCTGGTCCGGATGATTTGCTGGAAAGTGTTCTCATGGAGTTGGCGGGCAAGAAACCAGCACTTGCTGATCTAAATATGAGAGCACTCAAGGCGGGTAAAGAGTACGCTAAGAAGTTGTGATGTTCACCCAACGCCTCGTTCATTCCTTATCAGAAACAGATGAGGCGTTGCTTAAAACAACAACATACGGAAAGCGCGTGAACTCCATTATATATGGGGTTCACGCGCTTTTTAGGGTCATGAAAATAGTTCTATTCATTCATTATTGGGACGTCGTTTAATCCTTAGCCTTTTCTGAATCCTCAGGACTGACTTTGTCGTTTATTCGTCCTGCGCGACGGACTGCCTCTCGAAGTAAAAACTCAATGTGTGCATTGACACTGCGAAATTCATCGTTAGCCCAACGTTCCAGGGAAACGTAAAGTTGAGGATCAAGCCGTAGTGGGTATTGTTTCTTCACCATAATATTCCACATCCATTGTAAAGCTTAGTATACTGTTCCAGTATTAATAACAGGTTGGACAGCACGTTCAGAAACGATGGCCACTAAAAGATTATTAACCATGGCTGCTTTGCGTTCTGCATCAAGATGAAGGACTCCGTCTTTCTCGAGTCGCTCAATCGCCATTTCAACCATGCCCACAGCACCCTCTACGATTATTTGGCGTGCAGAAAGGATGGCGGAAGCCTGTTGCCGCTGAAGCATGGCGCCAGCAATTTCAGTCGCATAGGCTAAATGGGTAAGACGGGCTTCTGTCACTTGGACACCCGCCAGGATGAGTCGTTGTTGGAGTTCGTTCATTAATTCAGAGGATACTTCTTCGGGATTACCTCGAAGGGAAAAACCTTTTCCCTCAAAGTTATCGTAAGCGTAACGGGTTGCTACGTGTCGCAATGCTGTTTCACTTTGGATTTCGACGAACTGTTCATATTTTTCAACGTCAAAAATTGCTTTCGCGGTATCCACAACTTTAAAGACCACAACGGTTGCAATCTCAACTGGATTACCTTCAATGTCATTCACTTTAAGAGTTTTGCTATTAAAATTTCGAACCCGCAACGAAATGCCTCTACGTACGGCAAAGGGAACACTTAGCCATAGCCCCGGTTCACGGATTGTACCGAGATAACTCCCAAAAAAGACGAGTGCATACGACTTGTTCGGTTGAACCACTAAAATGCCAGTTCCTAGAATAATAGCAATAATGATTAGAGGAATTCCGATGAAGTTCTGCTGGACGAGTAATGCAGTTCCACCAATCAGTAGGGCGAGCATTAGGATCAGGGCAAGATAACCGTTTACGGCCCACGCTTTCTTTTCGATCATTTTGAAGCCTCCTTTAAATTTCAAACTTACTTTAAGTTATGATTGATATCTAAATATTATTTGATATTATCATGATATCACTATTTTTTTAAAATAGAAAGGGAGCTATTTTAAAGATAATGAGTACAAAATAGCGAAAATGGTCATTTTAATCAGTAAGGAATGATTGAAAGAATGCATAATTTGGATTAATTACTGAAGGGTGTGAAAAAATGACTCAGGCTAAAAATTCTCAACCTACTTTTCCGGCCCAACACCAAGATCAACAACCGGGCCTTGAATCTTTGATGGATCCAAAACCTGTTGCGGAAGATGCAACGTATTTGGGAAGTGAAAAACTAAAAGGGAAAGTGGCAATTATCACTGGGGGAGATAGTGGGATTGGTCGTGCAGTGGCCATTGCCTATGCTAAAGAAGGGGCCGACGTTGTCATTGTTCATTTGAATGAACATGACGATGCATTTCAAACGAAAGGCCGAATCGAACAACTGGGGCAACGATGCATCGTTGTGGCAGGAGATATTGGTGATGAAGCCTTCTGTCAGGAAATCATCAATAAGACCATTCAAACCTTTGAAAAAATCGATATTCTTGTCAACAATGCAGCAGAACAACATCCTCAGAATAGTTTGCTTGATGTGACGACTGAACAGCTCGAAAGAACGTTTCGTACCAACATATTTAGCTGCTTTTTTCTAACAAAAGCTGCGTTACCCCATCTAAAATCGGGGAGCGTTATTATCAATACCGCATCCATTACGGCATATGAGGGGCATGATCAATTGATTGATTATTCGGCGACGAAAGGGGCTGTCGTTTCATTTACTCGTTCACTGTCTGAATCTCTTTGTAAATTGGGAATTCGTGTTAACGGCGTGGCGCCCGGTCCAATTTGGACGCCTTTAATCCCTGCTTCCTTTCAAGCAGAGCATGTCGCGACCTTCGGTAGTACAACGCCGATGAAACGAGCAGGTCAACCCAAAGAGTTAGCCCCCGCTTATGTGTTTCTGGCTTCCGAGGATTCCTCCTACATGTCAGGACAGATCCTTCACATCAATGGGGGGACCATTATAAACAGTTAGAAATAGACTAGAAATAATAATCCATGGGAATAGATTAGCAGGACGTAATCTTATAAAGATCACGTCCTGCTAATCTATTGATTGATGACTATGAAGATATTATAGTTTTAGTATATATGGTTTATGCGTGTTATATATACCGTAATAAAGTATAATGTGATTAATGTCACATTTTAAAATATCTTAAAGAATAATAAAGCGACTAAAATATGGTGACTGGGTGTTAATATTTTTAGGATCAAAGGTATTTAAGATTACAAAAAGGTTGAAAAGAGTGATGTTGTGTTTTCTGAATTAAACAAACGTGGATGGTTAAGACATGTCGTTCAAATCTTGTTTGCTGCTATTGTACTTTATATCGGAGTAACCTTTATTGTGTTTGTAGGCCAGGTGGAGAATGGAGCACTGTCAGGTGTAAGTCGACCTGCCGGAGTTGAGGCGTTTTTGCCGATTAGTGCATTAGTTGGCCTAAAAGCGTGGATCGCCACAGGTTCTTTTGATCCCATTCATCCAGCAGGATTAGTTATATTCTTAGCAGCGATTGCGATATCCGTGTTGCTAAAGAGAGTCTTTTGTTCCTGGATTTGCCCGATTGGGACGCTCTCTGAAGGGCTTGCTAGAATTGGCAAGAGGGTGTTTGGTCGGAATTTTATTATACCAAAATGGCTGGATTATCTGCTTCGTTCCGTAAAATACATCCTTCTATTCTTTTTCGTCTTCATTATCTTGTTTGGAATGAGCGGGGCGGAAGCAGCGGCATTCGTGCAAACACCTTATAATATGGTGTCAGATATCAAAATGCTGAGATTCATGCAACATTTAACCGCTATCGGGATGACTGTCATAGGGCTCATTGTTGTTCTTTCTACTCTCTTTGAAAATTTTTGGTGTCGATATCTTTGCCCATACGGCGGGCTATTAGGACTTATAAGTGTAGTGAGTCCGTATAAAATTACACGGAATCAAAAATCTTGCATTCAATGTGGGAAATGTACTAAGAGTTGTCCCAACCACATTCTTGTGGAACAGGCAGATCGAGTATGGTCTCCAGAATGCACGGGTTGCTTAAAATGTGTGCACGAATGTCCGGTAAACGAAACGTTAACGTTTAAGGCACGGATGGGGTTGCCAACCCTATCTCTTAAGACCCTCGCTCTAAGTGTACTCGTTATATGGGTGTTGTTTATCGTCATTGCCAAAATTACAGGCCACTGGGATACCAGCATGACATTCGATATGTATCAACGAATCCTACTTCTCGTTAATTAAATAGGTCATCACTTGTGTTAGAGCGTTATTATTTGGTATTTAAGACCGTTAACAAAGAGGTGGAGCAAGAATTAGAAAAATTCTTGCTCCACCTCTTTGTTGTCTTTGAGTTGTAATCGCCAGTATGTTGTATCACAAAAAAAATCTTTATAGCAAGTTAATAATGACTTATTGAAGTCCCACAAGATCTGAGAAGAAACGTTGGTATTAAGTAAGCAAACCCCTAATAGCATGGCGTACAGGGATTGATCACGGATAACCGAGTCAAAAAATTGAAAGGGTCTGACCTTGGCATAGCAATTGCAACGATAGGAATTATAGGAATGGTATGAGGGGTGATAGAGGGATGGAGTTTGACGGGGCGAAAATGGATAAAATGTATCGGCAGGATACTGGCCTAGTTGTAATATTTATTGTCTTTGTTTGGTTGGTTTTAGGGTTTGTATTAATAAGTATCAGTAGCTTGGCACCAAATGCTCTGATCCGGGATGTGATTTTCGTGACAGGGTCAATGGCCGGTATTTTCGTGACAAGTTCTTTGATTGCTGTTTTGGTGCACTTGAAGAATAATCGGGTGGGCATCTACAGCGAGGAATTATGCCAAGGCGAGGGCAAGTTAATGTGACAATCAACGGAAAGGAGAGTACAAATTGAAAGTTGCCGAAAAGCAGATAAAACATGAAAACAGTTTGTGGATGGAAGTCTTTGACGTCATGTTTATTATGTTGTTATGCTTCGTAATACTTCTCACAACGATGTTGATGCGGGGGAAGGTTCTTGTGGGCACAGGCTCGACCGGTGGGATTGACTATTCCTTTAATCTGCCGATCTTCATGATGATTGTAGTAGCCTTGGGTGCTTATATGTTTTATGTTATTTCCAGGTCAAACAAGGAACTGAAAGCGATGATCGAATCCCGCTATGATGAAGATCAGAAAAAAAGTGAGTTAACAAGATTTTAGGAGGGGGAGATTATCTTGAATTTATGGTCCGTGATGAATTGGGTCGCCTGGAGTCTATGTGCATTTCTATTTGTACTTCTAGCGCAGGATTTTATCCGTGTTGAAATGAGCAGTAGAGGGGAGAATAAGAAGCTTGACTGATTCGACAACTCAAAACGATAAAGAACATCATCTTTCAAAAGTTTTAGGGCCAATGCATATATGGGCGTTGGGCGTGGGGATTGTTCTGGTCGGAGAGTTTATGGGCTGGAACTTTACCGTTGCTAAGGGAGGATCTCTAGGCGCCATTATCGCTTGCTGGGTTGTCGGGATCCTATATATTGCCCTCGTGATGATCAACACTGAAATCGGATCAGTGATGCCTGAAGCAGGGGGCCAATATGCCATGGCCAAATATCTTCTAGGTCCACTGGCTGCTTTCAATATTGGACTCATGCTTGTTTTCCAGTATGTCATGCTTGAAGCGGCAGACGCGTTAGTGGTCGGAGCAATTTTGCAATCCATCAACCCGGCAATACAAAGTTTGCCCTATGTTATCTTTACCTTGTTACTTTTTACGTATCTCAACTATCGTGGTGTGTATGCCACATTAACCCTGAATTTCTTTATTACAGCGATCGCCTTCGTAACCATCTTTGTGCTTCTGTTTTCGACTCACTTTCATATTCCTTCGCAAAGCATCCTTAGACTTTCAGAGCTGACTAATGGATTACCTTATGGCTGGGTAGGGGTTCTTGCTGCGCTTCAGTTTGGAATCTGGTTTTTTCTAGGAATCGAAGGAACTGCTTTAGCTGCGGAGGAATGCCGATCAACGGCTCGTTCACTTCCAATGGGTACACTGATTGGAATGGTAACGCTACTCGTTGGGGCGACCGTTACCTGGTTCGTCTGTTCTGGCCTAGTAGAAGCTGGTACGCTTGGGGGATCCGTTTATCCACTTTATGAGGCTGCGCTTGCAACGAAAATGCCCGGCGTTATCATCGTCATGTTCATTGGCACAATTTTAGCCTGCATGGCGAGTGCGAATGGATGTATTAACGACGCCAGCCGGGCTTGGTTTTCGATGTCGAGAGACACGTTGATTCCCAGTGCTTTCTCTGCCGTCCACCCAAAGTATAAAACACCTTATCGGGCCATCTTGTTTCTTTTGCCTATTTCAATGGCATTTGGCTTTACAGGGTTACTGGATCAAGTCATTACCTTTTCAATTTTATCGGCCTTGCTGGTCTATCTGTTCATGGGCTACATGATGTTTAAATTTAGAAAAATGTATCCTATGGGATCGATTGAACGTGGGTATGTGGCACCTTGGCATCCATTGCCGGCAATGATCTTGCTCCTTCTGACCTTAACAACGCTAGCAGGTATGTATTTTGGTTATTGGGTCAATTTATTGGCCGGCTTATTGTTCTACTTTTTCGCGTCTCTTTGGTTCACTCTGCACCGCTATAAATTCGTTGATACACAAGCTTTCCTCAAAGCAGGAGCTACTCGTTGGCCGCGTCCACGAGGGTACTGAAAAATGAACAAAGGAGGGTTATCATCATGTCAAAATGGGGTCCAGTCATGGCAGCTTTCTTTGTACCTGGATCAGGCTATGTTTTATTATCAAGGCCAACGCGGGGATTAGTCATGATTTTTTGGATGTGCATTTTTGGTTACATTACATTCCAGCTCTCATCGGCGAATATTTCCGTGATTGGTAGATACTCAGGAGGAATAGCAGTTTGGGTGATTTCTGTCCTTGAGGTATACCATATGACTCAAAGAACCAAGAAATCAAGCGCACCAATAAGTTAATAATGACTGAACAGAGTCCCCCTTGACTCGACACTCATCGAAGAATGTGCGTGAACCCCGCCTTTTCAGGAAATGGTGCTATACTGGCCGCTTGGCATAGGATTTGCATAATAATTAAGTATGCTTCAATAAGAGGCTAACACACGGGGGGTAGATCGGATTGATCGCGTGGACTCTAAATCCGCGCAGGCGGGTGAAACTCCCGTACTCCTCGCCAATAAATTCAGGGGGTAAGCGGAGTGGACATAACATGGACGCTGATCCAGAAACAAAGATTACAAGAACTTAATGCTAGTGAAGTACAGCAAGAGATGTGCTTTGAAGCGCAACATGACCGCGATCGTGTTTTCCAGGAACAAGAACGACTCTTAGTAGCTAGAGGGAAACGTAGGTTACAGGAACTGCGGGAAATCAAAAAACGACCCTCGTTGTGTATACTCGAACAGAAACTCGTCGATGCTCTGACGCAGAGGGGATTTGTCCAAGTGGTCACACCAACGATTATATCGAAAGGATCCTTAGCGAAAATGTCGGTCTCGGAGGATCACCCACTCTTTTCCCAAGTGTTCTGGCTAGATCCCAAGCGGTGTTTACGTCCGATGTTGGCGCCCAATTTATATACACTATGGAAAGATTTATTGCGTTTATGGGAGAAACCGATACGTATCTTCGAGATAGGGACGTGCTACAGGAAAGAATCCAAAGGTGCTTTACATCTGAACGAGTTTACAATGCTTAATCTGACAGAATTAGGCTTACCGGAAGATCAGAGGCAACAACGTTTAGAAGAGCTGGCGGCCTTGGTCATGGATACCGTAGGTATTACCAATTATCAGTTAGAATCGACGACATCCGTTGTTTATGGAGATACATTAGATGTTGTAAAAGGCATCGAATTAGGCTCGAGTGCCATGGGGCCACACGTGCTAGATGAACAGTGGGGAATTACAGATCCTTGGGTAGGGATCGGATTTGGTTTAGAACGTTTGCTAATGATAAAGGAAGAAGCACAAAATGTTCAAAGTGTGGGTAGAAGTCTTACTTATCTCGACGGTGTACGCTTAAATATCTAAGGAACGGAGGGGGTAAACACCAAATGCAGTAAGTCCTTGGTGTATAAGGTGTAGCCACACAATAAATATAATAAGTTGCATGGGAGGATTTATTGTTTATGCATGAACATATCATGATCGAACCCGCCATTTCGCTGGAGACTATTGGGCGAGTCTATAAACTGATCAGTGAGATCCCTTACTTTGCTAACTCAAGAATTAGTGTGATTGAGATTTTACCTGGAGGGTTAACAAACAGTAACTACAAAGTTACGATTGATGAAGTGACTTATGCTGTAAGGCTTGCCGGAGCAGGTACCATGGAGTATTTAAACCGCCCCGCTGAAAAACACAATGCGCAAGTTATGGCTGATATAGGTATTAGTGCTCTTATTATTTATTACGACGAAACGACTGGGAATCAAGTTTGCAAATATATTGATGATAGTAAAACGTTACGCATTGATGATTTTAAGCAAGAAAATTACCTCAGCATGGCAGCCCATGTTTTTAGAAAATATCACGACTGTAAAAAAGAGTTTATCTCTGACTTTAATCCCTTAAGAGAAATAGAGAGCTATATACAATTACTTGCGAACAAAAGTTTTGAGTTTTATGAAGGCGCCGAATTAATGCAACAAAAGATAGAAGCCATTAGAGAGTTATTTGAAAATAGCCCTCCACCAACCGCACCATGTCATAATGATCCGCTTTGCGAAAATTGGTTGGATGACAAGGAGAATTTCTACTTAATTGATTGGGAGTACAGTGGTATGAACGATCCAATGTTTGATTTAGGAGCCTTAGCGATCGAAGCAGATCTTACTGACGAACAAGAGCGTTTCTTTCTGCAGCAATATTTTGGAGTGAAATTGACAGAAGAACAATTGGGTTCCCTCATTATTAATAAATTCCTGTGCGATGCTTTATGGGCTTATTGGGCTGTTCTTCAAATTGCCATGGGCAAATCAAGGGAAGAGTACTGGCCATACGGATTAAATCGATTTAATCGGGCTTATGCTTTAATACACAACGGAAGTTTAGATCGTTCAATTAAAGCTAACAGCTAAGACACTCTTCATGATTGGTTCACGTGACAAGGGTTGGAAGGAACGACAATGCCGTGGTGATGGCTGCGTTTTTGGCGAAAGAGATGTTATTGCGTTTTCTAGGTAAACAAATATGAAATGGTTCGGTGATTTTGTCACCGAGCCTATTTTATTAGTTTTTTCTGCCTGACATTTTTGTTAGCTTTAATTTAGGAACTTGAGTTAGTTATGACTTGATGGATTTGAATCGACTTGACCGGCATCATTTTTGTTCGAATGCATGGATTAAATGGGTGCCGATTCCACTGGGGAATTGAGAAGCATGATTGCTGATATCCTTTGGGCTAGAGGAGTTAAAGAGATTCTAGAGGAGAATGTTTAGATAGAAACGAAATATTCGTACTTTGGCATGGAACTTGCAATTAATATTGCGTGTAGCGGTTAACACACTGATAAGAAGGTGACTCAATGGCAAAAAATCAGGCAACGTCAAACATAGAGAGTATATTGGAAAAGGCAATGAATGAGATCCAATTAGAGAGAGAAGAACTTTTGTTTTTGTTGGGGTTATCAGAGAAAGAAGACCTTACAAAGGTGTTTGAAACAGCTAGACTTCTCCGCACTCGCTACTTTGCGAACAGGGTATTCATCTATGGCTTTGTATATTTTTCAACCTATTGCCGGAATGAATGTGCTTTTTGTTTATATCGGAAGTCAAATCATTCTTTAGTACGTTACCGAAAAACTGATTTAGAAATTATGGAGACCGCTATGAGTCTCGTCGAATCAGGCGTGCACTTACTTGATCTGACAATGGGAGAAGATCCATTCTATTATGATAATCAAGAATTCGGATTTGAACATTTGATAAGAACCGTGGAACATATTAAAAAAAGTACCGATATCCCGATCATGATTTCCGCGGGTGTTATTTCAGAAGAAATTCTCAGGGAATTCAAAGCGTCTGGCGTTGACTGGTATGCCACTTATCAAGAAACCCATAACCAGGATTTATACCGTAAACTTAGACTAGGTCAAAGCTATGATGAGCGGATGGAACGAAAGAAGTTAGCCCGGTCGATGGGATTTCTATTAGAAGAAGGATTGCTTACTGGAGTAGGTGAAACAAACGAAGACTTGGTTACTTCTTTGGAGGAAATGAAAAATTTAGGGGCAGACCAACTCCGGGTGATGAGCTTTATTCCGCAGAAAGATACGCCCATGCAGAACTATCCGTCCGTACCCCATGTAAGAGAGCTGCTAATTATTGCCGTCATGCGTTTAGTCTTTCCAGACCGGTTGATTCCGGCCTCGTTGGATGTCGATGGGTTACAGGGTTTAGAAGATCGTCTGAACGCTGGAGCAAACGTCGTCACCTCGATTATCCCGCCTGAGTCTGGCTTAGCCGGAGTATCCAATCATTCGTTAGATATTGAAGACGGAAACCGTACAGTAAGCAAAATTCTCCCTGTCTTGAAACAATGTGGACTGGTTACCGCGAGCCGTGAGGAATATGCAGCGTGGATTTTGCAGCGACAAGAACATTTTAGAGTAAGTTCAGCACAGTTTCAGAGAGAGTTTAAACTCCACGCCAAGTGAATTTCCTTTATGAAGCCTAGGAAGGAGTGCTGGTATGCGGGTAGCAATAGTCGGTGGAAAACTTCAAGGCGTTGAAGCGGTCTATCTATCGAAAAAAGCTGGCTGGGAAGTCATCTTGGTTGATGAAAATTCCGAGGTGCCTGCAGCAGAACTTTGTGATCAGTTTTACTCACTCGATGTCACAAAAGTCGTAGAGTGGATACCCTTTCTAAGAGGAATTGATCTGATCATTCCTGCAATGGAAAATCAGGAAGCCTTGGACTGCCTCGTACGAACTGCAAATTATGCCGGGGTCCCCATAGTCTTTGATGCAGATGCTTATGAGATTTCCTCTTCAAAGATAAGGTCCAACGAGCTGTTCGCTGAAACAGGCGTGCCAGCGCCAATCCCGTGGCCAGAATGCGGTTTTCCTATTATTGTGAAACCTTCCGATGGAAGTGGGAGCGAAGGGGTCATAAAACTGAATAATTCCTCGGAATTCCAAGATATATTGGCGGAACAAGATTTAACGCACTGGGTGATCGAACAGTATTTAGAAGGACCCTCCTATTCATTAGAGGTCATCGGTTTCTCGGGAGTCTATAAAGTACTCCAAATCACAGAACTTCATATGGATGAAACCTATGATTGTAAACGCGTCGTGGGTTCGGCCATCTTAACAGACAAACTCATTCAACAGTTCGAACAGATTGGTCTAAGCTTAGCGCGAAGCCTAAAGTTGAATGGGATTATGGACATTGAAACGATACTCCATCAAGGACAGCTAAAAGTCTTAGAAATTGATGCCAGACTTCCTAGTCAAACGCCGATCGCAGTTTATCACGCGACGGGGATCAATATGTTAGAAATCCTCGGAGAAGCCTTTTTAAAAGGCAAACCGTGGCAAGCCTTCGATGTCGTGGAAAAGCAAGGCGTGATCTATGAACACATCCATGTTCGGGGCGATTATCTGGAAATCTCCGGCGAACATATTATAGCGAACGTGGGTCCTCTCCATCTTTATCCGGATTTCTTCGGAGCAGATGAAGCAATTTCAAACTATTCACCCGGTAAAACTGAGTGGGTAGCCACGCTGATTATCACAGCAGAAGACTGCCAAGCGGCATGGGATAAACGATGCATTGTTGTTCAAGCAATCCGGAAGGAATTCGGAATTAAACATTACAATGATTGGTATCCAGTCATTGAAGACAGCGACGAATATCTTAAAATAGCTTCAAGGAGCTGATCAGTTTGACTCGACTTAAAGAGGATGATGTTGTTAAAATAGCCACAACATTAGAGGCGTACAACACAGAATTAGTAAAAATGACGGGTTGTACATTGCGGGAGATCGCCGTTAAAGCAGTCGGTAAAGACTTCAGCGCAGACAACGCTCGGAAAACGAACGTTGCGGTGATTCCGATGACCTGTGGTCAAGGAATTATAGAAGGTTTCGTGGAATCTGTAGCCAGCATCATAGGCTATCTGGGATTTAATGCCGTGATTACAAAAAGCAAGGATGCAGGGGGTGTAGCAGAAGCCGTTCAAAGTGGTTCGGAAATTTTATTCATGGCGGATGATGATCGATTTGTGGCAGTTAACGTGAAAACCGGTAAGGTCTCAGACAATGGAGAGGCTACCGGGAAGGGCTACGTGGCAGGCTTGGCGCAAATGTGCGATGGATTAGAGGGCAAGAAAGTATTGGTCATTGGCGCAGGCCCTGTCGGTACGGGCGCAGCATTCGCGCTCATGCGTTTTGGGGTAGAGGTTTCAATCGTTGATATTAATTTGTCAGCGAGTCAACGATTAGCCGGTGAATTAATAAAACAAGGCTATGCCGCAAAGATAGAAACAGACTTAGACGATGCTTTAGGGAGACATAGCCTTTTGGTGGATGCCTGCCCAACTGGAGCGATTATTATGAAGAGACACATAAAGGAGAATACGAGGATTGCCGCTCCTGGCATTCCGCTAGGTGTGCAGGCGGAAGGCGTCGCGCAACTTTCAAACAGACTGCTTCATGACCCGTTACAAATCGGGGTAGCGACCATGCTATTCGATGTTTTGTAAACGCATAAGGAATTTCTAGTAATTCTTGAGAAATTTTCACTCGGATCGCAGGAATCAGACGATAGATTGGAGTTGAGATAGATGACTGTAGATTCGGCAAAAAAGAAGCGTTATTACCATAAGAATGTAGATTTCTTTCGGTTCGTAGAAAAGATCAAGTTATGGCCCTCTAGAAGTGGAAATCTACATGGCATTAAAAGCATGACAATCAGAGGAAATACAGCGGAGATCGTGACGCATTGTAATGAAACCTTCCAAGTATTCAACTCCAAGCATAGTCGTGCAGCACGGTGTTTAAGACAAAAATTGTTTTTTCACGCCTGTAGTACCTGCAAAATTCCAGACTGGAAATTGAAAAAATACTCGGCAACCTATGTTAATCAAGACTATGGGTCGCATTTGTAGTCGACTAGATAAGCCCTTTGCAGTTAGAAAAATAACTTGAAATAATGCTTGTTTATTCCATTAGTTGGAAACGCAAGCTTTATTATAAAGTCCTTCACCCAAGTTAAGTCAGGTTAAGGAAAGCCAGCTAAGTTAGTAAATAGGTTTTTTGTATTACTGATAAAAGAGGAGGCAATTTGTAATGGCTACTTATGCGGATCTTGCACAAAGTGTTATCGAAGGCCAGAGGGAACAGGTTAAGGATCAAGTTACGAGTCTTATTGCAGCAGGGAATAGCCCATTGGGTATTGTGAACGAGGGCTTAATTGCCGGCATGAATGTCGTGGGAGTACGTTTCAAGGCTGGGGAAATGTATGTACCTGAAGTGCTTATGGCGGCTAAAAGTATGAGTGGTGGGCTTGAGATTGTTAAACCGTTAATTTCTGAGGCAGACCAAAAAAGCAAAGGGAAAATTCTACTTGGAACTGTTAAGGGAGATCTACACGACATCGGTAAGAACCTTGTTGGTATGCTGATCGAAAGTGGCGGACTAGAAGTGATAAATATGGGGGTAGATGTCTCTGCTGAAGACTTTATTGATGCCATTATTGAGCATGAACCTGATATTTTGGCCTTGTCCGCGTTATTAACCACAACCATGCCGGCAATGAAAGACATCATTGAGCTGTTAGAAGAAGAGGAGCTAAGAGACAAAGTGAAGGTGATCATCGGGGGAGCACCGGTGTCTAGGGAGTACGCTGACACAATTGGAGCAGACGGTTACGCTCCAGATGCAGGCTCAGCGGTAGAGCTTTGTAAGCAACTCCTAGAGTCCAAAGTATAATATTTTCAAGTTTTATCGGTTATTAAAATAGGAATTATTAAGGAGGTGAACTTTGGTAAATCTATTAGAAGCTATTAAATAATTTATAGTTCTGACAAAAATATATGGAGGTGAGTTAATTGACCATCAGAGGAATACACGCTGGTTCCACCCGAATGGATGGCATCGGACTGAATATGTTTACTAGCGATGAGCTGTATGATGTCCATTTAGCAACTTTGGACGTTCTATGGGACATTGGGGTAAGAGTAGAAAGTGAAGAAGCACGAGAAATATTCTATAGTGCTGGATGTACTGTCAACAGGGAAACTAATGTCGTAAAGATACCTGCGTTTCTTGTAGAAGATGCGATTCGCTCAATTCCCAAGACGTTTAGAGCGTGTGGGAGAAAACGTGAGAATGACTGGCTTAATGAAGGCAATCGAACTGGGTTTGTTAACTTTGGGGAAGCTATTCGCATGATTGACCCTTATACCCGCAAACTTCGTAAACCCTTGAAAAAAGATGTGGATGATGTAACTCGTTTTTGTGAAGCGATGGATCAAATCGTTGTCTATGAAAGGGCATTAGGGCCCTCCGAAGTTGATCCGGATGTTGCTCAAGTCCATATCGCCGAATCGTTCTATAAATATTCAACAAAGCATGCCTATATTGGAATGAATCGTCCTGAAAACATGCGTGCCGTTGCTAAAATGGGATATGTTGTTTCCGGTGGCGAAGATAAATTCCGAGAAAGACCGTTATTCTCACAAAGTACAGACCCAGTTGCTCCGCTTGTCCATGCTAAGGGCGCAACTGATACTCTGCTACAAGCTATTCGCTTGGGCGTCCCGGCAAAGATTAACTCTATGGGACTAGCCGGGGGGACGACCTGTGTTCACCTCGCGAGTACGTTAGTTACTCATAATGCCGAGATCCTAAGTATGTTTGTTTTGGGACAGCTTGAAAAGAGAGGGTATCCGATGGTCTACGGTACTTCCACGACAATGATGGACTTGAGAACAACTGTCGCTTGCGTGGGAACTCCCGAACTCGCCCTCTTCAGTGCAGCTTGTGCTAAGCTTGCTCAATTCTACAATATACCCGTCTGGGTGGCCGGTGGATAGACAGATAGTAAAGTACCTGATGCTCAAGCAGCCCACGAGTTTACCCTAACCGCCTTATTACCAGCGTTAGCAGGCGCTAACATGATATATGGTTTGGGGATGCTCGAAGGTGGTCTGACTTGGGACTACGCTCAGATGGCTATGCAGAATGAGATGGCTCGTATGATCCTGCATACCATTAAAGGGATTCCCATAAGTGATGAGAAAATGGCATTGGAAGTTGTCCGTTCGGTAGGCATCGGCGGGGAATTCATTAGCTGTGATCACACTTATGCGAATTACAAAGAGCTTTCCAAAACTGAATTGCTAAATCGCCAAAATAGAGAGAATTGGGAAACGGCTGGCAGTAAGGATATTGTCGAAACTTCCTATGCAAAATCTATTGATATTCTAGAGAATTACGAGAACCAGAACCCACTTTCAGAAGATATTCAACGCCAGTTAAGAGATATTGTCTTGGAAGCGGAAGCGGAAACGACAGAAATCAAGGCGAAGGAAAAAGAAGCCAGAAGAAGACCAAGAAAACCTAAATTCTAATATCTCAAGTTTCATGCAGAGGCCAGGAGCGAGCCGGTTGTAATGCCGGCTCCTCTAGTATTACAGAATAAGTTTGAACTGAAAAGTGAACAGTAATGGAAACTTGTAAATGCTGAAATGACTTATAGACAAGTCAACCCTGACTTGTATTCGTTTCACTTAACGTAAAAACCTTGCCAAAAGGGTATTTATTCAGATGCTAGAGCTTATTTTTATTGGCAAGGTTTTTGCATATAGATTAAGTTGTGAAAATTCTGAAACCTCCAACTAAAAAAAGTTAATAAGAAAGGAGGATATGGGTACTCGCATTTCAAATTAAACCTAATTATAATAATGTTTAAAACAGTCATTGTAATGCTTTATCAAACTATTTACAAAGGAGTGAACAATGAATGGGTAATGTCACTGATGTAAGTCCAATTTGGTACTGGCTAGTCTTTTTTGCGTATATTGCTTTTCTTATTGGGGTGGGGCTGAATGCCTATAAAAAGCAGAAATCTATCGGTAATGCGGAAGAAGAGAGTAATGATTATTGGATCACAGGCCGTAGTCAACCAGCCTATATGGTTGGTATGTCAGTAGCTTCTGGGTGGATGTTAATAGGGATGATCACCTGGATGACGTGGGCTACCTACGATCTGGGGTTATCAGGTTTGTGGGTCGTGGCAATACCTTGGTTTCTATCAAATATATGGCAATTCTTAATGGCCCGCCCACTAAGAAGGATTAAAGCTATATCACAATGTCAAATGCTGGAAAAACGTTTTGGGCTACCTGCAAGAATTCTGTCAGCTCCTATCAATATTTTTTCATATACAATTTGGTCAGCTGCAGAACTTTATGCAGCATCACTGATCATGGCCCCGGCTCTCCATATATCTATTGAAGCGATGATCATTATCTATGCGATACCTATCGCTATGTATATGTGGATGGGTGGTTTCCGGTCAGTAATTAATGCCAATGTCGTTCAATTTTTCATGGGCACAATAATATTACTTGTAACTTCAATTGCAATATTCTTGACTGCCAATGGCATTGCATCAGCTCAGGGTACGACTATTTGGGGTATGTTGCAGGCTCAGCCAATCGTAAACAGCCTTGCTTATCCTGTGGATGCAGCTAAGAATTCAACCAGCTTCTTCGCTTATGTTTCCTTATCCTTCCCATTGATCGTCATGCTCGGGTTGGTACCAGGATGGGCAGCGGCAGAAGATTTCTGGTTAAAAGCACAAGCAGCTAGAACTACAAGAGAAGCTCGTTTAGGCTCGTTATACAGTATCCTTTTCAATACAGTCATTATCGTTATACCCGCCGCGATTATTGGTATTTTGGGCTTAATCGTGTTCCCACCGGAAACCAAAGACGGCGTCATGCACGCCGCTGCTGTTCTGGGTGATAAAGGGGCGTATAACATAATATCAACTTACATTAATTCCTATATGCCTCCCTTGCTTAAAGGACTGTTGATTTTCTTATTGTCAGCTCATACGATGTCTACAGTTGCCAATTACAGTAATATCACGGCTATGAACCTCTCGTACGATGTTTTACAACCTTTGGTATACAAAAAGAGAAACTGGTCTGATGCCAAGATTGTTAAATGGTCACGTCTTGTTACAGTGTTTATGATTGTTATTAATATTCTTCTAGCCATACTCTATAATAGCCCAGTCATGGGAGCCACTCTTAATGACGCTTACTTCTTGTCGTCAGGTTTGCTTACGGCCGGTATCTCCGTGATGCTTTATGTATTATGGTGGAAGCGTGCCACCCTATTAGGTGTAATGTTAGGTGGATTATTCGGTACTTTGGGAACCTTCATCTTCTTTATCCTGGAATACAAGGTATGGAAATCCGTATATTACACACCAATTTGGGATTCGGTATTCGGGGCAGGATCCATGGCTAATTCATACTTGGGTTACTGCGTCGTCGGTTTGGTCTGCGGTATTTCTGGTGTAATAATCGGTACGTACGTGTCCCCACCTCCATCTAAGGAACAGCTTTCCGCTATTTCAGATCAGCCTATTGATAACAATGAAGAGTTCTTCGCAGGAATGCACGATAATAGTTAGTGAAGGATTAGAATTGTAATGTGGACAAAAATGGCTAAGGAATTATTCCTTAGCCATTTTTTGCAATAAGGTGCTGGAAACTGACGCAACTAGTTCATTATGATACTTTTATGCTCTAGTATGAAAGGAGTTTTGAAATGCTTACAGCTAATTTTTCAAGATTTGTACTAATTCCCTTATTTGTACTCAATATGGGCGCAATAGTTATAACATTGCAAATGAAAAAAAAGACCAGACCAGAGTTCTCCGGGAATCTTAATAAACTTTTTGTCATAGAAAATATAATCGGCTTAGGCTGTTCTATAGCCCTAAGTTATATTGCTTTTTTTGTAAAGTAGATGGATGTGATAGTAATATCTTTTTACAGCCATCTTAATTCTGTTGATTAAGGTCATGTTCTTCGGATGGGAAATATTTCCGTATTAAACGACTCGCTTTACTTTGGCTGATATCCAGAGCTTTAGCGACCTCATAGGAGCTTCCTAACTCTTTATAGGCTTGTAAAATTAGGCTTTTCTCCACATCACAAACGGCGTCATCAAGGGAAAGAGTACGAGTAGAGATAGCTGAACTTGTGGGGGAAG
>Ga0209123_1001342_pt1 | contig 24793 bp, 19 predicted proteins | sample BarGraIncu00431A_FD_184500 | JGI IMG/M metagenome (GOLD analysis project Ga0209123, IMG submission 184500) | Arctic peat soil microbial communities from Barrow, Alaska, USA - Barrow Graham LP Incubations 004-31A (SPAdes) (version 2) | ecosystem: Environmental > Terrestrial > Soil > Wetlands >...
GATGTATCTGGCCGGACTGGATGTGAAAGATGTACACATGACCGACCTTATTTCGGGTCGCGAAACCTTGGAAGATGTCAACATGATTGTTTTTGTTGGTGGTTTCTCCAATTCAGATGTACTCGGATCAGCCAAAGGCTGGGCAGGCGCTTTCAAATACAACGAGGCTGCTAAACTGGCGCTCGATAATTTTTATAAACGCACTGATACATTGAGTCTTGGCGTTTGCAATGGTTGTCAGCTCATGGTTGAACTTGGGTTGGTATATTCAGAACGTTCAGAAAAACCCAAAATGTTGCACAACGAATCTCATAAGTTTGAATCCGGATTTGTAAATGTAGAGATTCAATCCAACAATTCTGTACTGTTACATTCGATGGAAGGAATGAAACTTGGTATCTGGGTAGCGCATGGTGAAGGGAAATTCAGCTTACCTCAAGATGAATCGGCATATCAGATTCCTATGAAATATTCCAATACAGCCTATCCCGGAAACCCAAATGGTTCAAACTATAATACTGCCGCCTTGTGTTCCGAAGATGGTCGTCACCTTGTAATGATGCCTCACCTTGAACGAACATTTAAGCCCTGGCATTGGCCCTATTATCCTGCCGACAGGAAATTTGATGAAGTGGCTCCCTGGATCGAAGCTTTCGTGAATGCTAGAAAATGGATCGAACTAAAATCCAAATAATACGAACATTGATTCTACCAATTTGTCCTTCAAGCTATTAAGTGAACTTTCATTTAGTAGAATGAATAAAAATAGTTACTTCCATCAATATTAAAATCCCCTGTCTGAAACCTTTAATTCAGATAGAGGATTTTTTTTATTTGACATCAGTAATTTTGATCAGGACTTAAGAACATGAAAGCTGACACGCTTTGTTTTGTCCCGTTTCAATTTTTTCCCTTTCAGTTAATTGTTATCACTTACATCACATCGAAATATTCATTACCTAAATTCGACTTTAAAAGAAAACAATCATCTCAAAACCAGACCATTCAACTTTATTTCTCCCTCTTCTCCTGCAACTAGGGACAGCTTTTATAATACAATGGTTATTATCGACTCAATATCAAGTCAATACGAAGTCAATACTAATTCAATAGTAAACAGGTTCACAATGGGTTTGTTATGGGTACATTATGGGTTGATGAACCCGTAATGTACCCGTAATGTACCCGTAATGTACCCGTAATGTACCCATTAACACTGGAATTGGTATTGACTTGGTATTGAATTAGTATTGACTTAGTATTGGGAATAGCGAAACTAAATATGCAGAAAATATTTTGAACAGACCAAGGCATTAGGAATCCGTAAAAGTGTCCAGAGTGAATCTGGAGAGTTAATAATTATCTAAAGCTGAAGTCAGTAGATAACATTAAATATTAATGGAGAGAAGATAATTGCCGCAAGAAGAGCTTTAGATCAAGGAGTTACAACCGAAGTGCTCAAGTTGAATATACAATATATACCTATTTTATATTACATCAAATAGGATTAATTCAATCTAACTTATGTGGATTTTATTTTTATTCGGGGACTCCTATCATTAAACAACTGCTGAGCAAGGTGAGGTTTGTAAAGAAAAATATGTCAAGTGCAATCATTTGTATCAGTGGCAATTAAGTGTTTTGCCATTAAGAGTTGATGGGTATGGAAAAATTAAAGGTAGATCCTTTGCCAGGTTCTGTTTCCATCCATACTTTTCCACCCAGTAATTCAACGAGCGCTTTTGAAATTGCCAGGCCTAAGCCATTACCTCCATGCTTGCGGGTAAAAGCAGATTCAACCTGGCGAAACCGTTCAAAGATATGCTCCTGAAATTGAACAGGTATTCCAATTCCAGTATCTATAATATGGAAATAAACGAAATCTCCCATTGTTTCTACTCCTAGCTGGACGAATCCTGTATCTGTAAACTTGATGGCATTGTCGACAAAATTGATAAGTATCTGTCTCAGTTTGTTTTCATCGCTGTGTATCAGAACTTCCTCTCCATTTAAATCAGACTTATCAAGACGTAATTCAATGCCTTTTTCAATTGCTTTGAAGGAGTATTCTTTCTGTATATCAATCATTAACTGGTTCACCGAAAGTGCTCGATTATTAAGTCGTATCTCCCCAGCCTCAATTTTCGAAAGGTCCATGATGTCACTGATAATGGTAAGGAGTTTATTTCCACTGTTAAAGATGATCTGTGCAAAGTGATATTCCTGGGTTAAATCAAATTCAGGGTCGGCCATTAATTCAGAAAATCCAATGATACTATTGAGCGGTGTTCGTATTTCATGGCTCATATTGGCCAGGAAGGCTGATTTGAGGTGATCACTTTCTTCTGCTTTTTCTTTGGCAGCAATCAAATCAGTCATGATTCGTTTTTTCTCAGAAATGTCATTCTGTATTAATATGTAATTGCTGATGATGCCATCAGGATTCTTAACTGCCGAAATGCTTACATCTTCCCAGAATTGAGTGAAGTCCTTTCTGCGGTTCAAAACTTCCCCTTCCCAGGTCTTCCCGTTTTTCAAGGTTTCCCAAAGTTCAACGAACTCATTTTCAGGTAGCCGTCCCGGATTAAAAATTCGAGGATTCTTTCCCTTGACTTCCTCCAAATGATACAATGTCAGGGCAGTGAATTTATTATTGACAAATTCAATTTTCCCTTCTGCATTGGTAATTACAATGGACGAGGGTCCTTGTTCAATGGCCTTACTTAAAGTATAAATCTCTTTTTCAGCGTATAGGCGTTCTGTAATATCCCTGACATTGCATTGAATCACTTTCTTCTGGTCAACCTGATAGACATTGCTGACAAATTCAACAATGATGGGCTTTCCATTTTTTGTTTCCAATGGCGTATTATCATAACGGATATATCCTTTGTTGTACAATTCAATAAAAGCTTCTTGTGAATGGACAATATTTTTGAAAACAGGTATCTCCCATATTTTTTTACCCAATAGTTCATCGAGTGAATAATTGAGCAATTGAATTAAATAGGGGTTCACATCCAGAATTTGTCCACTTTCGACATCCAGAATCAGAATTCCATCTTTTGCAGATTCAAAAAGACGACGATATCGTGATTCTGAAATTATCAGTTTATCCTCAACCATTTTACGCTTGGTAATGTCTCTGACAATGGTTTGAATAGCAGGCATCCCCAGATAACTGATTGGTATTCCAATCACTTCAACGTCGATCACTTCACTTTTCAGATTAATGAATTTTTTCTGAATATAAGTGGAAGGTTCGTGGGTTTCATAAATATTTTTATTCCTTTCCTGAGCAATGTTGCGGTAGTCAGGATGAATAAAATCTATAATAGGCTTATCTTCGACTTGATCTAAATTACTTGCACCCGCAAATGCCAATGCCGCTGCATTTGCAAAAATTATTTTCCCATAGGAATGAAGGAACACCGCGTCAGGTGAAAGATCAACCATTAGCCGGTATTTCTCTTCATTTTTTTTTAGTACCTGCTCTGATAATGTACGATCTGTGAGGTCAATAGCAGTGATGTGACACTTTTGTTCATCGATTGAAACTATTCCTTCCAGATGAACAAAGGAAGAATTTCCATTGGTTACCAACATTACCTCGCAGCTCTGTTTGGAAGTAGTTTCAAAAGCTTTCAGCAGGAAATTGTTAAAGAGATTCAGTGAATTTGGTGAAATGTATGACTTGAAATTGGTATTTTTCAAAGAGGACCGATCTAAACCAAGCATTTTGGCGCCGCTAAGGTTTAACTGGCTGATAGTTGCATCATGTTCAAAGGTGAATGATCCGACAGGAGAAAGATCGTAGAGTGCAATGGCTGTTTCAGCTTTATTTACCTGCCGTTGTAATTCTTCATTCTGCAATTGCAGTTCGATCTGGTGCACTTCAAGTTCATAGTTAAGTTTCAAGATGTCAGCTTCACTTTGGAAATGTCCATCCCTGCCATTCAAAGAAAATGCAGTAGATGTTCGTTTCGCCTTTAATAGTCCCTCCGCTTTATTTCGAAGCAACGTGGCTTCGCTTGAATTAGATATATTATTATTCATATTCATCCTCATTCCCTCAAATAGTCACTTAGACATTTATGATTTTATGCCGCTCTGCAATTATACCAATTTCATTTTACAAGTCATCGCTCTTATCGGTATTTAATTAGTTTTTCTTACCTATTGCAAATTTATTTCAGGTAGACGCAACAATATTAACTCAATATCTTTAAAAAAGTTTATTTTTGCTTAAAAATTTGAAAGTTATGATACAAAGAATACAAACCGTCTATCTGTTAATTTCTGCCTTATTGATTGGGTTGTTATTTTTATTTCCATTTGCTGAAACAGTGAAAGATGGCCTTGTCTATCTTTTTAATTTCCACGGCATTGTTCAGAATGGAATTATAAAGGAAAATGGCGTTTTCATTTCAGTTCTCATTGGACTAATTCTGGTTTTGCAAGGATTTGCAATTGGAAGCTACAAAAACCGCACCAGACAAATTCGCCTAATAGTGTTTTCGATCGTTCTTATGCTTGGATTTTTAGGAATGGTTTACTTTTTCACTTACTATTTATTCAACGGAGCTCAGATTAGCTTTAAAATCAGTGTTTTATTCCCCGTTGTGGCCATCATCCTTGATTATTTGGCCATCCAGGGGATTCGGAAAGATGAAGCTTTGATTCGCTCAATTGACCGGATTAGATAAGTGCAAGTATTTACTGTTAAATAATTTACTATTTACTATTTGGCAGTTAATTCGACTATCTAATCACTTAGTTGTTATTTTAATGGCTATAAAAATAATAATAAAACACATTCGATCGTGTATTTTATATATTACTTATACCTTTGTTTAGGATAAGGTTCATTCTCCTCATTTTTTTTTTTCAAAAAGTGAAAATGAATCGACCTTGAAACTTAAAAACATAAGAATATGCCCATAATTTATGAAGAACGATTTGCTTCTCATCCTGATGATGCCAGGAAATATGATACTGCAAATTTACGAAAAAATTTCCTGATCGAACGAGTCATGGAAGACGATAAAATAAGGCTGGTATATTCTCATTACGACCGATATATCGCTGGAGGTGCAGTGCCGTCCAGCGCCCCATTGGAACTTATAGCGATCGAACCCATGAAGGCACCCTACTTTTGTGAGCGACGTGAATTGGGTATTATCAATGTTGGAGCCAAAGGGTTAGTGATTGTAGATGGAACGGAATATTCACTCGATTTCAAAGAAGCTTTGTATATTGGTAAAGGCGCTAAAAAGATTGTCTTCAAATCTGAAAGTAATACCCATTCTGCACGTTTTTATCTGAATTCTACCCCTGCTCATAAGGAGTTTCCAACACGCCGCATTACAATGAAAGATGCCAACGTGCTTCAAATGGGTTCTTGGCAAACTTCCAACGAACGACAAATCAATCAGTTGCTCATCAGTAAAGTCATTGAGACTTGTCAACTTCAGATGGGCATGACAGAATTGCGTCCCGGAAGTGTTTGGAATACGATGCCTGCACATACGCACAGCCGAAGGATGGAAGTCTATTTCTATTTCAATATCCCTGAAGGTCAGGCAGTCTGTCACTTTATGGGTCAACCTCAGGAAACACGCCACATCTGGATGGAAAATGAACAGGCCGTTATTTCACCCGACTGGTCAATACATTCAGCAGCAGGTACGAGCAATTATATTTTTATTTGGGGAATGGCAGGCGAAAATATGGACTATTCCGATATGGATGTTGTTCAGCCAAATGAATTGAGATAGAAAATCTAATTTGGATTCAATGAATAGTCGAACTGGGTTTAAGTACATAACATTGGAGGTTCAGAAAAATATAATAAACCATTATGAATGAGCTATTTGATTTGACCGATAAGGTGGCCCTAATTACCGGAGGAACGCATGGGATAGGCATGGCCATTGGAAAAGTCCTTGGTAAAGCAGGTGCTAAGATATGTGTAAACGATTTAAGTGAGGAAAAACTCGAAGCTTGCAAACTCGAATACAAAGCTGCCGGTATCAATGTATTTACGGTGGTATTTAACGTAACTGACGAAGCCGACGTTGATAGAGGTATTTCAATTATAGAAAAAGAAGTTGGAACCATTGACATCTTGGTTAACAATGCTGGTATCATTAAGCGAATTTCAATTTTGGATATGCCGATTGCTGATTTCAAACAAGTGATCGATGTGGACTTAGTGGCTCCATTGATCGTTTCAAAACGGGTAGCTCCATCTATGATATCCAAACGCAGCGGTAAAATCATCAACATGTGTTCCATGATGAGTGTCTACGGACGAAATTCAGTTTCAGCCTATGCAGCAGCAAAGGGTGGATTGAAGCTGCTCACCGCCAATATGTGTTGTGAATGGGCAAAATATAATCTTCAAATCAATGGCATTGGACCGGGTTATATAGCTACTTCGCAAACTGAAGATATCCGTCTCAATGGACATCCCTTTAATGAGTTGGTAATGACCCGCACCCCCGCAGGCCGTTGGGGAGAACCTGAAGATGTGGGTAACGCAGCCTTGTTTCTTGCCTCCAAAGCGAGTGATTTTGTTAATGGCCACGTTCTGTATGTCGATGGTGGAATACTGGCCAATTTTGGATATGTAAAGGGAGAAAACGATCTACCGGAATGAGAAAACTATTTTTATTAAGTGCAGTGTTACTCATAGGGTTTATTGCATGTGCAAAAAAGAATACCATCCTGCTGGTCAATCCACTGGCAGTTGATAGGCCTGATGAAACAATCATCATGAACCGAACTGATGTGGAAGCAAGATTTGGAGTTGTCCCCAATGGATTTGCACCCATTCTGAAATTAAATGGACAAAACATTCCTTCTCAGGCCGACGATTTAAATGGCGATGGCAAATGGGATGAACTGGTTTTTATAATTAATTTCGAGCCATCAGAAACAATATCTCTGCAAGTTGAAAATGTAGTTGTTTCAAACTATCCTGAATTTGAAAAGCGTACCAATGTTCGTTTGGGAATCAGACAAGCCAATGGCACTTATCCTGAAGTTGATTATTATAAGGCCTTGCCGTGTAATGACAGATTTCAAATCATTGCCCAGGGAGAAGGTGTCAGCTGGGAGAATGACAAGATGGGATTCCGTAATTATTTTGATTGTCGCAATGTGAAGGACTTGTTTGGTAAACTGAAGCCCGGGTTGATTATTGATAAAATTAATGGTCCTGAAATTCCTGATTACCATGTCCTTTCAGATTGGGGAATGGATATTCTTCATTGCGGAAGTTCTGTGGGTTCGGGAGGTTTGGCTATGCTGGAAGCGGATTCGCTATACCGGCTTGGTTCTACTGACGGCTATGAATATCAGAAAGTGGTCGAAGGTCCTGTCCGTTCTATATTTGATCTGAAATATACAGGATGGCATATTGGAGATCAAAACTTGTCAGCAGTTGAACGAATTACTATTTATCCGGGGAAATACTGGTTTCAATCTGATGTAACTGTTTCAGGATTTAAAGGTATAAAGCAATTGGTTACAGGAATTGTTACCAGCTTATTGAAAAATCAACCAATTGATTTTGAAGCAAATAAGTATTACAGGGCTATTGCTACACACGATACCCAGTCATTAAATAAAGATGAGCTGGGGATGGCAATACTCTTAAAGAAAGAGGAAGTAACCAAAGTTGCCCGTTCAACTGACATTGATTTTTATAGCCTTGGATACAAAACAGTGGATGAAAAGAAATTCAGCAATGTTATTTCTCAGACCTATTATGTAGCTCAGAAAATCAATGCAGAGGTGCCTGCCCGTCATTATTTCTTTGCCGTATGGGGTCTTGAAAATGCAAAATGGAAGAATAATGAAAACTTCAAATCTTACATTTCATCAGAAGCCGAATTGTTAAGTAATCCTATAATTATTAAGAAATAAGAAATTGCAATAATATTATGAGCGACTGCTTCATTTTGTAATGAGGCAGTCGCTTTTTTTGCTTATATTTAGTCCGAAATTAACTATTCGAATTGACATGGCACTCAATTATATCTGGATTTCCTTTTTTGTCATAGCTTTCCTAATTGGTTTGGTAAAGCTCATTTTTCTTGGGGATACGCTCATCTTTTCCCAGATGATGAATTCGACCTTCGATATGGCAAAAACAGGTTTCGAAATATCATTGGGACTTACCGGAGTGCTGACTCTTTGGATGGGAATCATGAAGATAGGAGAGAAGGGGGGAGTCGTAAAGATTTTCTCCAGGTTGGTAGGTCCATTTTTCAACAAGCTTTTTCCTTCACTTGGAAAGGATCATCCAGCATATGGATCTATCATGATGAATATTGCAGCCAACATGCTTAACCTTGACAATGCTGCAACTCCAATGGGACTAAAAGCTATGAAAGAAATGCAGGAGACCAATCCATCCAAGGATACTGCCTCTGATGCCCAGATCATGTTTATGGTTCTGAATGCTGCCGGATTAACAATTATACCAATCAGCGTCATGGTTTACCGTGCCCAACTGGGTGCTGTCAATCCATCGGACGTTTTTATTCCAATCATGCTGGCTACCTTTTTTTCAACCATCGCAGGTCTATTGGCTGTGGCCTGGCATCAGAAAATCAATCTGCTGGATAAAACAATATTGTCCTATCTGGGAGGGTTAACTGCCTTTATTGCTGCAATTATCTGGTATTTCTCAGGTCTTGACAAAGATCAGATTCAAACTATTTCAAGTGTAGCAAGCAATCTGATAATTTTTACTGTTATCATCTGCTTTATTGTATTGGCCTTTCGCAAAAAAGTAAATGTATATGATGCCTTTATTGAAGGTGCGAAAGATGGTTTTAATACAGCCATCATGATTATTCCATATTTGATAGGCATTCTGGTTGCAATTGGAGTATTTCGAACCTCAGGAGCCTTGGATTGGATCATTTCAGGCATTGCCTGGACATTTGAACAGATGGGTATCAATACTGATTTTATTCCAGCTTTACCTACAGCGTTGATGAAACCATTAAGTGGCAGTGGTGCTCGTGGCATGATGGTGGACACCATGAAAATTTATGGGGCCGATTCATTTGCAGGAAGAGTGGCCTCTACTATTCAGGGATCAGCTGATACCACATTTTATATTCTGGCTGTCTATTTTGGATCTGTTGGAATAAAAAATACCCGTTATGCCCTAACCTGTGGGTTAATAGCTGATTTTGTGGGAGTTGTTGCAGCCATTTTAATGGCCTATTTGTTCTTTCATTAAATCAGAGTTTCAAGTTATAAGTTATAAGTTTCAAGTTCCGAGTTCCGGGTTTCAAGTTCCCGGATGTCAATGCCTTTTTGTATAAAGCACCATATCAGTATACTTGGAATTCTTTGGACACCTTTATTACATTAATGCAAGATGACAAAATGACAATTGTCAATATTGTAGGTTTGGCATTTTGGCCTTTGTCATTTTGTCATTTTGGAGGAAATGTATTTGCAAATCCCTATGAATAAAATCCGTTTCTTTAAGTATTCGCTTGATTATCATTCTATCGAAGTCAGGTTATTCAACATTGAAAGCGCTTCACTTCTCAACCCATGTTTTTAACTTTGAACTTGAAACTTTAATTTAATTCATTGCATCATAAACAATTACCTTTTCCCAAAGATGCTGGCAATCTTCAATAAATTTAAGATGGATGGCATGGGTCTGATAGATATTCTGGTCTGCTTCGTTCTTGAAATATGCAATGTAAGAATAAGTAAATGAGTCATCAACAACTTCTCGAGAAGATTCAACCGGTATTCCGATATGATAGGATTGTACGAGCGGAACTTTCACCAACCCCTGCAATCCATTTTCAAAAGCCTTTCTTGCCTCACTATTTTTTGGATCCTTCAGCCAGAAAAATACATGGTGAACAAATGTCTTTTCCATAGGAATTTCTCTCGCATTCACTTGATTTGCAATCGCAACCAAACTTGTTGCCGCCATTCCTTTAGCCATTTTCATCATAAAACTTCGCCTGTTTCCCATATCTAAAATGTTTTTACAACTTGCCGGAGTTGAACAAGTCGGGTTAAGAGTCCTTCCAGTAAATCAATCTGCAACATGTTGGCCCCGTCAGATTTGGCATTGGCCGGATCAGGATGTGTCTCAATAAAGATTCCATCTACTCCAACGGCAATGCCGGCTCGGGCAATGGTTTCAATCAATTGAGGCTGTCCGCCTGTTATGCCGACGGACTGGTTGGGTTGCTGCAATGAGTGTGTAATATCCAGAATTACAGGGCAATTATTTTTCTGCATCTCAGGAATGCCGCGGTAATCGACAATCAAATCCTGATAGCCAAATGTTGATCCACGTTCAGTTAAAAAGATATTGTTGTTGCCACTTTCACGGACTTTGATTACTGCAAATTTCATGGCATCGGCCGATAAGAACTGGCCTTTTTTAATGTTTACTGCTTTACCGGTTTCGGCAGCTGCAACCAAAATATCAGTTTGCCTGCACAAAAATGCCGGAATCTGCAACATATCTACATATTCGGCAGCCATTGCAGCTTCTTGAGCCGTATGAATATCAGTAACAGTTGGTATATCAAACGTTTCGGATACTTTTCTTAGAATTTTCAAGGCTTTTTCGTCTCCAATTCCTGCAAACGAATCCAATCGTGTGCGGTTGGCTTTTCGGTATGAACCTTTGAAAATGTAAGGAATTTGTAACTTATTGCTTATTTCAACAATTCGTTCAGCAATTTCCATAGCCATTTTTTCTCCTTCAATGGCGCATGGTCCAGCCAATAAGAGGAAATTGGAGTTTTCGAATTTAAGTTTTGGAATCATCATTTTTCAATTTATGCGAAGGTAATTCATTTTTTAGCGTAATTGCTTCAATCCTATCAGAAAGAATGTTTTTTTGTTTGGAATTCATTACATACTCCAAAAGAAGAAAGTATGAAACCTACTTCTTCATGTATAGTTTTAATTCAAATCGAGTGAACTTAAAATCAAATTAAAAATCAAAATTATAGCCCAATGCAATGATGTCAAGACTTGATTTTTTGTCACCTGAGTCTCAAATGGTTTTATAATAATCCTTCATCTGCAATACAAACTCACTTCATCGTGTTTATTGATCGGATATGCCAATCCGGCTGCGTTTCTAGTGTTATCGAATTGATTTACAATTAAATCAGGAATTAAATCCACTAAGATATAAGCAACTATTTTACTGCCTTTAATGTTATGTGGTCGTATTTCCCATAGCAACATACGAAGTAATGAAAAATGGAAATATACGTAAGAGAATTTTATTTTTCATCGGCAACCAAGTTCTTCTTGTTATTGATATCAAAATAGATATTGATAAAGGCTACATCTCTTAAGAAATCAATACGTTCTATTTCAAATCGTTTGATATTGATACCCGTACGGAGTTTCAGATCTGCAACCAATTCCTCTTCACGTCCGGCAACTACATTTTCAATTTTTTCATATATAATACGATAGGAAAGTTCTTGCCGTAAATTCAATAATTTTTCCATAATGTATAAACTGCCGACAATTAATAAGTTAGTGGCAATTAATTCAGCGTAGCTAATTTTTTTATTGGCAAGTGCATTGACTACAGAGACTATTATCACGACAAATAAATAGGTCATTTCTTTAATTGGTATCGAATCAGTCCGATACCTGATAATACTAAAAACTGCAAAAAGTCCCAAAGCAAATCCTAATTCCATCTTTACATTGGCAAGTAGGAAGCAAAGTAGGAAAATTCCTACGCTTATTGCTATATAACTGAAATAGAAATCCTTGCGTCTGCTAGTCTTGGCGTACAATCCCACAACAATTGCAACCACTACAATCATGTTCATCGTAAACCTTACAAGCAGTGAAACGAGATCCTGTACATTAATAAGTTGCATTCCGAAAAGCTTTAATCCACCAATGTCGGTTGTTGCCTGTAATAAAATATTTAAAAATTGCATGTATAATTATTTAGTTAGAATATTCTTTACTTATTTTTAATAACAGAGGTTTAAAATTGTTCTTTTTGATCTTATCTTCTAGTAATGACCGGCCAATGCAATATTTACTAAAGCCTTGTTTTCGTATTTTTAAATCCTGAAGAATTTTTATAATCATTGCCGGATTGCTTGATTTATCTTGTTTGATTTCAATTATCACTAAATTATTGAGCGTAATTTTATTCTCGGGATTTTGAAAGCCAGGGGACATATCTATGGTAACCCTTTGTGTTAACTCATTATCAACCAATGTAAAACGATTAAAGTAACTTTGCATCTTAGGCTCCAGTTGAAGGCTTGAAAAAGGTGTAACCTTTTCCAGAAAATTTATTTCTGTAGGCGTAAATTCAGGTATAAACTCTTGTTTTACAACCCTTTTCTTGATTGTTCTACCCTTGTTATTTTTAAGTTTAATTTCCAGAAAGTTAAGATTTGATTCTACATAATTCCTTATCCGAATCTTAAATCTGTTTGATTTTCCATTCTGATGACAAATAAACATCTGATTATCGGGTGTATCAAAATAAGTATTGTCGTATTTGAAGACTGTTTCACCATTGATTTCCAGAACTGAATAATATGACTGAATAGCTTCCAGAATTTCAGGTAATTGGCTGCGATGCAGGCAAAACTTTAAGTCTGTCCTGTTCATAAGTTTTACTTGGTCAAGATCAACCAAAGTTACTTTATTAAAATGCTCAAGGCAATTTCTGATGAGGTTCATTGGTCAAAAATTAGTAATGCGAAAATAAGCTTTTTGTTTTAACTTTTAATAAAAATTTAATACGATTGTAATAATTTCTTAATATAAAGTCAAATTAAAAGCTAACCATTATATTATAAATTATATTCAAATATAAGCATTATTCATTGCATTACCTAACGTAAACTAATTCTTTTGATGCTAAAATTCAAGTAGTTATAATTCATTAAACATTGGAATCTGGTCTTGATCCTCAATGAAGGATTATTTTTCGTAACGTTTTCCCCAAAGACTTCTTAATTTTTCCAGTATTTTTACTTCAAGTGCGTTATTCTGAGGCATATAGAACCGGTGTTTTTTGATTTCTTTTGGAAGAAAATCCTGTTCGGCAAAGTTATTCTCATAAGAATGAGCATATTTATAATCCTTACCGTAACCTAATTCTTTCATCAATTTCGTAGGAGCATTGCGGATGTGAAGTGGAACTGGCAAATCTCCAGTTGATTTTACCAATGCGATGGCATCGTCGATTGCTACAATGGCGGAATTGCTTTTTGCTGATGTCGCCAGGTAGATGGCGCATTGGGATAAGATAATTCTGGCCTCAGGATATCCGATTTTATGAACAGCATCAAAGGTGCTTTGAGCCAACAGCAAGGCATTGGGATTGGCCAATCCAATATCTTCAGCAGCAAGTATCAACATTCTACGGGCAATAAATTTCACATCTTCTCCGCCTTCAATCATACGGGCAAGCCAATATACAGCCGCATCAGGATCGCTGCCGCGCATACTTTTAATAAATGCAGAAATAATGTCATAATGCATCTCTCCGTTTTTATCGTATAGGGCCATATTGTTTTGGAGTCTGTCAATCACCACTTCATTGGTAATGGTAATGGTCTCATTCTCTTCTGAATTCACTACCAATTCTAATACATTCAGAAGTTTTCGGGCATCACCTCCTGAAAAACGAAGCAAGGCTTCATCCTCTTCAATGACAATATTTTTGGTTTTAAGATAGGGATCTTTTGTCAGGGCAAGATGGATAATTTTTAGCAGATCTGCTTTACCCAGATGATTGAGAACATAAACCTGACACCGGGACAGCAGAGGGGAAATAACCTCGAACGAAGGGTTCTCAGTGGTTGCGCCTATCAAAGTAATCACACCTTGTTCTACTGCGCCAAGCAATGAATCTTGTTGTGACTTGCTAAAACGATGAATTTCGTCGATGAAAAGTATCGGATTGGGCTTATTGAAAAATTGTGTTTTCTGTGCCTTATCAATTGCGTCACGCACGTCTTTAACTCCCGAACTGACAGCGCTCAAGGTATAAAATGGTCGATCAAGCGTGTTGGCAATAATCTTGGCAAGGGTGGTTTTCCCAACTCCGGGTGGACCCCAAAGCAGGAAGGATGAAATTTTGCCTGATTCAATCATTTTACGCAATACAGCTCCTTCACCAATCAGATGTTCCTGTCCAATATAATCATTTAAGGTTGTTGGACGCAATCGTTCTGCAAGTGGTTGATTGGCAAACTGCATATCGTTGGAAAAATAATTGTTTTAAATACTTTACAAAGATACGGTTAATTACAATAACGTTTGATAATATTATAGGCATCCTGAATACCCAATTCACCGGCCTTACTTAAGTCCATAGCGCCTCCATTCACATCGTCCAGATATATCTTTGTCAGTCCCCTGTTGAAATAAGCTTCGGCGAAGTCTGATTCAATTTCGATTGCTTTGTTTAAATCCGTCAATGCCCCCTCGTAATCCTGCATTTTACATTTTACATATGCCTTATTGAAATAGGCAAAAGCAAAATTTGGATTGAGAGCCAGGCAGGTTGAATAATCAGACATGACATCTTTGTATTCAGTCACCGATTCAGTAATTTTACCCTGCGCTTGCTGGGGTTCATTTTTGAGCGGGACTGTAATTTCCTCAGACGATTGTTTAAGTTGTTCAATCATATCAGTCATTTTCAATCTGCAATTGGCCCTTGAGAAGTAGGCCAGTGCATTTTTATCGTTCAATTCAATTGTCTTTTCCAGGTCGTTAAGCGAATTAGAATAATCATCTATCAAACTATAAAATATTCCCCTGTTCAGAAAATTAAGACTTTCCCGACTGTTATTTTTTATCTTTTCGTTAAAATAAAGAATATTATTTTTAAATAGCTCTTTTAGTTCTTCTACCGGTTTATTAGAAATGGTTACAACCGGATTATAGTTGTTGAAATTATTGATGGTTTCAAGTTCAAGATTATAATATTGAGTACGCTCAAAATCAGTCGAATACTTGTCATACGAGGACAGAATGAATATAGGCTGCAAGTCGATTGTAATGTTTTTGTTTTGAATTCGTCCATCTTCAACAATTTTGTCTTCCGCTGCTGGAGTGTTTTGCGCATCGGCCAATGCCAGTTTATACCTTCTAAGGTCGCGTTCTTCCTTGGTCTCTTTGGCCTGATCGTTATTTTGAGTTACTTCAGTCTGATCTTCTGTAGAGTTAGTAGCTTGATTTGCTGAATTCTGTGCCGACTGAGATTGATTACCTGGGGGCGCCTGATATTTCTGACCAAATTTATTTGTAAGTTGTTTAACCACTGCCACCCCATTGGAATCTACCTCTCTTGAATTGTTGGTTAATTTTGGATCTAGTTTCGAGGCGATCGCCATATCTTCCTTCGAACCAGGCAGTTTGAGAATTTCCTTTGCTATACCACGATTCATATAGGCATTTGCAATGGTAGGGTCGATTTGCAAAGCAAAGTTATAATCGATGATAGCTCCTTTGTTGTCCTCCAGTTTTTGTTTTACGATTCCACGGTTGGTAAAAGCATAAGCATTCTTTGGATCAAGTTTTATGCACTGATCAAAGTCACGAAGGGCCGAAGCATAATCATTTAGTTCGAGACGTGCCATACCTCTTAACAGATAGGCATTTGCGAAATGCGGTCGAATGATAATGGCCTGATTTAAATCTTTAATGGCAGCTTTGGTATCCTCCTTCATTAATTTGGCATTGCTGCGGTTGATAAGACTGTTTGTGAATTTTGGATTGATTTCCAGTGCTTTGTCATAGTCTGCAATGGCTCCATCAATGTCTTTCATCGAAATTTTAGCAATCCCCCGGTTATTGTACAAATCTGCATCGTGGGGATCAAGTTCGATGGCCTGGTTATAATCTGCAATGGCTTTTGGATAATCCTTTAATTCAAGGTAGGCCAATCCACGGTGCATAAAAGCATCCGGATAATATGGTTTAATTTCGATGGCTATATTGTAATCTTTAATAGCACCACGGAAATCATCCAGCTGATGTTTTGCCATTCCACGGAAATAATAAGGCTCCGGTAAATGTGGTTTGAATTTTATAACTACATTGAAGTTCTCAATTGCACCAACATAACTGCCCATTTGTATGCGCATTTCCCCTGCATTAATGTATTCCTCGACGTTTATCTGACTGAAAGCCAGGTTGGAAGCAAATATCAGAAGAAGAAAGATCAGTTTTTTCATTTGAATACAAATTTATATAAAACAAAATTAGTATTTTAGCAGGATTGGATACCATTTGAATTTTATTTTAATTATTTTTTGAATACATTAACTTAAAAACAAAAATTACAACATTGAACTTATAGTTAAGAATTAGGTTGTAACTTGCAATGAATAGTAATTGAATATTTAATAGTAAAAACTGATTATGGATAATCGTTGTGATTGGGCTCAAAAAAATGATTTGATGGCTAAATACCATGATGAAGAGTGGGGTAGACCACTGCATGACGATCAGAAATTGTTTGAGTTTTTGATTTTAGAAGGTATGCAAGCTGGTTTGAGTTGGCAAACCATTTTAAATAAAAGGGATGCATTTAGGCAGGCATTTGATAATTTCGATCCTGTAATCGTTGCCGAATATGATGATTTAAAAGTTAGTGAACTTATGAACAATGCCGGAATAATCAGGAACAGATTAAAAATTTTGGCTTGCATTAACAATGCTAAAAGGTTTCTGGAAGTTCAATCAGATTATGGTACTTTTGATAAGTATATCTGGAAATATGTTGATTATAAACCGATTATAAACAGCTTGAATACCTTAAAAGAACTACCGGCAAAAACGTCCTTATCCGATATGATATCAATAGATCTAAAAAAGAGGGGTTTTAAATTTATAGGTTCGACCATTATTTATGCACACCTACAAGCAACTGGGATGGTAAACGATCATCTGTTAAATTGTTCGTGTCATCCGGAATACAGACCAATTGAAAATGTCTTACAATAGAGATTGGTTAACTGGTAAGTAGAATTAGTCATCCGAAAGCTAGTTCAAAATAAGCAATCAATCCTGGATTTCTCCCTCTGTTCCTATGGAATGGGTTGGTGTTTGTGTGCCATCATCTGATAACCATCTGATACCTTTCTGATACTTTTCTGATACCTTTCTGTAACCCTAGGTTACAGAAAGGTATCAGAAAGGTATCAGAAAGGTATCAGAAGATAGCATGTTATCCAAGGCATAATTGCATTTGTACAGCCCTGTTATTTATTATGAGGTCTGGTTCCAAATCCATGGGGGGACTTAGTAACCAAGGTCAAACCGATTCCAGGGTGCAGGCAATTTGGACACATTCTCCTTTTTATTCTGCACTTATTACAATAAATATTCCTATAAACAGCTATTATTCAGAATAATAAAAGTTTTTCAGCAGTCCCTAATTAGTACCGATCACTTAGATTATGATCCTTTTATCAGTTTTTCGAGAAACATAGCTTATATGGAATTCAAGTTCATAAAAACAGGAAACCCGGAATGATGGCTCAATCCGGGTTTTACTTCTATTTATTTGAAATTTTATTTTGCAGCAATGGTTTCAATTTCTATCAATGCGCCCATCGGAAGATCTTTGACAGCAAAAGCTGCACGTGCCGGGGAATTTTCAGGATAGATTAGTGCATAAACTTCATTCATAGATTTAAAGTTGGCCATATCGCTGAGCAGACAAGTGGATTTCACCACATCACTAAAATTGTAACCGGCTTCCTTCAAAATAGCTTCTATATTTTTAAAAACCTGTTCAGTTTGTTCCATAATACCGCCTTCCACTATTTTCATCGTCTGAGGATTTAAAGGAATCTGGCCTGAAATATAGAGCGTTCCATTCACTTCAACAGCCTGACTGTAAGGTCCTATTGCTGCCGGTGCATTGGTTGTATGTATGATTCGTTTCATTTTTAAAATAATTAAATTACTGAATGATTAATAGCTTGATTAATCAGTTCCCTTACTCCATGTTCAAGGCCACCTGCATTTGTACATCAATTTTAACCATGCTTTTCAGATAGATACCTTTCAGCATCAATGGCCGCCATGCAACCTGAACCAGCTGCTGTAACCGCCTGTCGATAGGTTGAATCCTGAACATCTCCACATGCAAAAACGCCTGGTATATTGGTTTTTGAACTTCCAGGAATCGTTTGAATGTATCCCACCTCATCGGTATCAAGGTATTCTTTCAAGAAGTCAGAGTTGGGTTTATGACCGATCGCCAGAAAGAATCCGTCAATCTTAATGGTTACTTCTTTTTCTTCGGGAGTACCCTTTTTACTCCAAAGAACAGCTCCTTCCACCACATTATCACCAATTAAGCCTTTGGTTTGATGTTCCCACAATACCTCAATATTCTTTACTTTTAAAACACGATCCTGCATTACTTTAGAAGCACGAAGTTCATTTCTCCTAACAATCAGATAAACTTTATTTACAATCCCGGCCAGGTAAATAGCCTCTTCGACAGCAGTATCGCCACCCCCTACAACGGCCACATCTTTCTTGCGATAGAAAAAACCGTCACAGGTGGCACAAGCTGAAACCCCACTACCGGCATATTTTTTTTCATCATCAATTCCAAGATATTTAGCTGTTGCACCTGTAGCAATGATCACAGCTTCAGCCTCAATCAGTTTTTTTTCATCAATCCAAATCTTGTGAACAGAACCTGAAAAATCAACTTTAGTTGCATATCCGGATCGTATGTCAGTTCCAAAGCGTTTTGCCTGATCCTTCAATTCATCCATCATCACCGGTCCGGTGACTCCATGCGGATAACCCGGAAAATTTTCCACTTCAGTGGTGGTAGTTAATTGTCCTCCTGGTTCAAGACCTTCATACATGACGGGGTTGAGATTGGCGCGGGCAGCATAAATAGCAGCTGTGTATCCTGCTGGACCAGAGCCAATAATCAAACATTTCACTTTTTCAATATCCAAAATCTGATGTGGATTATTACTTTTATTATTTTCAAGATTCATTGATTTAAACATGCTTAATCTTTTAAAATTTGCTTTCCAAAGATAAGAAACATCTTTTAACAAAAGACATTCGCAATATCAATAATAGCTATTCCGTTATAGAAGAAAACAAAGATACTGATCCGCAAGTTCAACCTCAGTCTATGACAGAAATTTTACATATTGCCGTAACAAGAATTGTGAAAAATTAACAGTTTAATGGAAACTTTTATCCTGCTTTAGGGTACAAGTAGTTGAGAAAAAAGATACAACATGAAAAGGAGAGAAAAAATCATGGGCATCAGCGACAAATCAAAAGAAAGAATGGTCAGGGAGAATTTATGGTACTTTAGCGAAGAAATCGTTAATAGTTTTTCTCCAAAAAAAGAAGAAGTTGATTCTGGAAAACTTGAAGGTTATAAACAAATGACCCAAGGAAAGTTTGAGAATCTTACTCCAAAGAGTCTCGGAAAAAATAATTTGAAAAGGGAAGTCTCTTTTGTGGTCGATTGGCAATTGTCTGATAGTTTATAATATGAAGTCAGAGAAAGAAATTGCATCATTCGAAAACTCTCACATAATCTTAAAGTATTGAGCGTATTATATTGATTTCTATCTTATTTTAAATGATCCAATTAATTCCACAAGGAAGATCAATTGCTCATTAACAGGACAATAATCAAAAGCCACTCTCTGAAAAAGAGAGTGGCTTTTGTCTGATATCTAATATTTAAAATCTTCTTTTACTTCCTACACAACATATGTTGTAGAAGCCGTATCGCCACCTCTTCCGGTCCAGTTGGTATGGAAGAACTTGCCGCGAGGCTGGTCAATACGTTCGTAAGTATGTGCGCCAAAATAGTCGCGTTGGGCCTGTAACAGGTTGGCTGGCAGGCGTTCACTGCGGATACCATCAAAATAGCAAAGCGCTGAAGTCAATGCAGGAACAGGAACTCCGTTAGTGAGAGCTGTCGCGCAAACACGACGCCATCCGGCCTGTGCTTTTTCTACAATTTCCTTGAAATGAGGTGCGAGCAGCAGATTCTGTAAATCAGGATTTACATCAAATGCCTTTTTAATGTCGGCCAAAAATACTGAACGGATGATACATCCACCGCGCCACATCAATGCAATACCGCCGTAATTCAGGTTCCAGCCATATTCTTTGGCCGCTTCCATCATCAAGTTATATCCTTGAGCGTAAGATATGATTTTAGCTCCAAACAAGGCATCTTTCAGATCTGAAATCATCTGAGCCTTGTCGATGGTTTTATCAATTATAGGTCCGTTAAGCATTTTGGAAGCTTCAACACGCATATCCTTTTGAGCTGACAGGCAACGTGCAAATACTGATTCTCCAATCAAAGTTAATGGAATGCCAAGGTCGAGGGCAGAAACGGCAGTCCATTTCCCGGTTCCTTTTTGTCCGGCTGTATCCAGAATTTTCTCTACCAATGCTTCTCCGTTTTCGTCTTTGAAGCCCATAATATCCCGGGTAATTTCAATCAGGTAAGAATCCAAATCACCCTCATTCCATGTTTTAAATACATCGTGCATTTCGCCGGCAGTCATACCCAGCAATTCCTTCATGAGTTGGTAGGCTTCACAGATGATCTGCATATCCCCGTATTCTATTCCATTGTGAACCATCTTGACAAAGTGACCCGCACCGCCTTCGCCAACCCAGTCGCAACAAGGAGTGCCGTCTTCGACTTTGGCTGCCACGGCCTGAAAGATTTCTTTCACAGCCGGCCATGCAGCAGGTGATCCACCAGGCATTAATGATGGACCAAGTAAGGCGCCTTCTTCACCGCCGGATACGCCGGTTCCGATGTAGAGTAATCCTTTGCTTTCAACATATTTGGCGCGGCGAATCGTGTCAGGGAAATGTGAATTTCCGCCATCGATGATAATGTCTCCTTTTTCTAAATGAGGAAGTATCAGTTCGATAAAATCATCCACCGGTTGTCCGGCCTTTACAAGCATCATCACTTTGCGGGGACGTTCGAGTGAAGCGCACAGGTCAGCCACCGAATGAGTGCCGATGAAGTTTTTGCCGGCGCCTCTGCCAACCATAAACTCATCAACACGAGCTACGGTACGATTAAAAACGGCCACAGTAAAGCCTTTACTTTCCATATTTAAGACCAGGTTTTCGCCCATCACGGCTAATCCGATCAGTCCAATGTCTGCTAACTTTTTCATTAGTTGATTTTTATAGTTTTAATTTTTCAGTAAAATCAATATTCCAATTCTAACTTATATCCAAGAGCATTCAATATTTCAAGCGTCTGCTGATTTACATTTTTTGTGTGAATGGTATATACCGGATATTCCCTTCGGATTGGGTAATCGCCCCGAAGCTTTTCAAATAGTTCAGGATTCTTGCGAAGGACCCTATCATCAGTTCGAATATCGTAGGTTGCCAATATCGCTTTTGCAAGAATTTCTTCATTTGAAAGATTCCATCCATCCAATTCAATAAGAGTTTTCTCTGGTAGTTCTACCTGTTTGGCTTGCCAGTGGTCAATTCCCAGACCGAAAAAGCGACTGATTGCCTGTACACTCATACTTGTACCATTGGCTTTGCCGTCTTTAGAATAACCAGCAATGTGCGGTGTTGCCATATCAACCATTTTCAGAAGTTCCAAATCAATGTTAGGTTCATTTTCCCAGCAATCGACTACCAACCCGGATATTTGACCATTCTTTAAAGCTGTTTTAGCAGATAAAGTGTCAAGCACTTCTCCCCGGCATGAATTGATCACAATGGGTTGACGTTCCAATGTTTCAAAGAAATGTGAGTCGGCCAGATGAAACGTTTTATCTTCGCCTTTCATATTTAAGGGAACATGCAAGGTAATAATATCAGCCTTTTGCAAGATTTCATTCAGGCTGCAAAATTGTTCAGATACTTCGGCACGTCCTCTTGGAGGATCGTTCAGCAATACCTTCATTCCAAATAATTCACAAACATGTGCCACTTTAGAGCCAACTTGCCCCACACCTATTACGCCAATGGTTTTGCCTTTAAGTTGAAATCCATTCTGATGAGCTAAAACAAAAAGGGTAGAGGCGATGTATTGTTCCACCGATTTGCTGTTACAGCCCGGTGCATTTGTCCATTTGATGCCGGCTTTTTCGCAATAGTCAGTATCAATATGGTCGTAACCTATGGTTGCGGTGGCGATCAGCTTAACTGATGATCCTTCGAGTAATTGCTGGTTGCAAATGGTACGGGTACGGGTAATAATCGCATCTGCATCCTTTACTATTTCAGGAGTAGTCTGTGGTCCGGAAAGATAAATTACTTCTCCGAATGGCTCCAAGGCTCCTTTGATATAGGGTATCTTATCGTCGATTATAAATTTCATGGGTTAAATGGTTAAATGGTTAAATGGTTGGATGGTTAAAAGGTTGCATGGTTAAATGGTTAAAAGGTTGAATTGTTATATTGTTATTTGTTAAAGGTATAAAGAATATATTGTAAATTGATTTATAGTTAGATGTTTATTTTAATAGTGGTAAATTAAAAATCAATTAAATTTAAATAATTCATATTTGATTATTATAAATATTTAGAACCTATCTATTTAAACATTTGCATTTTAACCCTTTAACCCTTCAACCATGCAACTTTCAACCCTCTAACTCTTTGTAGTATTTTTTTACAATCTCTTCCAGCAAATAATTTGTTCTTGCGGCTGAATACTTGGTACTCACACATTTTCCCGAACCTCGTAAATCCTGGACCACCTGCTCAATGAGTAGGTGAGATATGTTTTCAGGGTTCTGAAAGCTGAAACTTACGGTGCCTTGTGGAGCGATCAATTTAATATCTCCATGCTCAAAACAGGAGAATATAATCTTGCCTTTCGTGCCTGTAATTTCTATAGTGTCTTCTTCATTTTCCTTGGCTACTACAAAACTCCAGCTTCCTGTGCCAGTTACGCCTGAGTCGAAAATATAGGAAGCAGAAACTGTATCTTCAGCTGAATAGAATCCTGCTCTGTTTTGAGCAACTCCTTTAACTTCATTAATTGGACCAAATACAAAATCCAGGAAATCAAATTGATGGGAGCCAAGGTCATAAAAATACCCGGCACCTGCTATCTTATGGTTGATATGCCAAGTCTGCTTTTCCTTATGTTTGTCTATTTCTCCGTAAGCTTTATGTAGCCGGATATTCACTGTAAGTGGAATGCCAATAATTTCATTTTCAACCAGTTCCTTTACTTTTAGAAAACCAGGAAGGGTGCGTCGATAGTATGCCACAAACAAAGGAATCCCTGTTTCTTTTGAAACGCGTATCATCTCTTTGCATTCGAAATAGGTGCGAGCCATTGGTTTTTCAACATATACCGGCTTACCTGCCAGCATTGCTTCAATGGCATACCACGCATGTGTGTCGGGAGGAGTGGCAATGTATACTGCATTTACTTCCGGATCGTTGATCAGTTGGCCGGCATCAGAATAATATTTAGGAACACCATGTCTCAATGCATAATCAGCTGCTTTTTCAACATTGCGGCTCATGACCGCTACAAGTTTGGAATATTCCACCTTGTTAAATGCCGGACCGCTCTTCTTTTCGGTCACATTTCCACAGCCTATTATTCCCCAATTGACTTCGTTCAATTTCATTAGTATTTGAATCTATCTTTAAATGCCCATAGTCCAAGTGCAGGATTCGAAATATAAAAGATTTCCTCCCCGTTACCCATTTTATTTAACCCTTCACACAATTGCGCAGGATCATATTTGGCGGTCATTTCATCAATATCTGCATATTTAAAACCTACACTTTCAATATCTGCTTGCGTTAAATTCTCAGGACCATTTCCAGGACAATAAGTAATGTTGAAACGCCCTTCAGAAGAGCCGTGTATAAGATGAGCAGCGGCACTCAGGTTATTACGCAACTCTTCGTATTCATCGCAGGCCTTCATGGTGGCAGGTGTTCCGAAATAGCCGTATTTGCGAATCAGCCGATCTATTTCCTTGTCTTCGCCGAATTCTTTCAAAGCAGGAGCCAATACAATCAGTTCACCACCATCATCAATGGCCATGCGTGTTCGATAAATCGACTTATTACCCAGCCATGTACTTTTAAACTCCATTGGATCAAGGTAAACAACCACTTTCTTTAAGGGCTGTTCGAGCATTTCAAAGTTAACCAGCAAGGCTAGTTTGGCCGCTTTGTCAAAAACTTCAAAGTCATCACCGATAAAGAGTCCGCGTGTTTTAATTTTGCCGTCAGTTTTATCCAATCCAACGACCGTTTGCACATACACAATTGGCATGTGCTGTGTGAAATTTTCAGATGCATAATTGAAAATACGACGTACCGGAGTGTCTGCATGTCCCATCATTCGCTCCATTCCAAAGGCTGCACCAATAAAATGGCTTTTGTTGATACCTTCAACACCACCTGTACCTACAAAAATATTCTTATTGTAATTGGCCATTCCTACCACTTCGTGAGGTACCACCTGACCGATGGATAGAATTAGATCAAAGTTGCCTTCAATCAATAATTTATTGACTTGAGCAGGCCAAGCAAAATCAACTGCGCCGCCTGAAACTTCTTTCACAAATTCAGCAGGGACAACACCAACGGTTACTACATCATTTCGCCAGTCATGTTCACGAATCAGCGAGGCTGGCATTGAACCAAACATATGGGCAATTTGAGTGGCAGTCATGGGTGAATGTGTTCCCAATGCCGGAAGTACATCGGTCAGATGATCGCCATAATA
>Ga0209123_1001343_pt1 | contig 24790 bp, 14 predicted proteins | sample BarGraIncu00431A_FD_184500 | JGI IMG/M metagenome (GOLD analysis project Ga0209123, IMG submission 184500) | Arctic peat soil microbial communities from Barrow, Alaska, USA - Barrow Graham LP Incubations 004-31A (SPAdes) (version 2) | ecosystem: Environmental > Terrestrial > Soil > Wetlands >...
TTGAAACCGGCGGCCTGTCGCAGTAATAATAGGCAACCGAAGTATAATCGACGGGAATCTGATTTTTTTCAGGACCATGTTCAATCGTCATATTGATTTCACGTTCAAAAGAAATCTTATCGGTGAACAGAAAACGATAGCCACCCGTATGCGCCAAGGGGATGGAATACGCCAGGCAACCATGTACCGGCAAACTGAATGCCTGATCCCAACGGTCGGCAAGCGCATACCAGCCGCCATTAAAATAGTCTTCAGAGCCAGTCCCGTGAAACCTCATCTCACCATCGACCGTGCAAACATCGTCGCCTTCAAAGAATATGGTCATCCCGGAATTGAGACCCTGCGCCTGCAAAGCAGTTCCCACGTAATGACCGCGCCCGGCTTTATTCAGGATCAAATAGGGTTTGCCCATTTCCGCATTTTTTGCCCGCTTCCATTCTGCATATAGTTTTCCTTCGTTGGAGGCGCGTTTTGAATCAGTATAATAGACCGTTACGTTAACCGGGATTTCGGCTGACTGATTCAGCGGGCTTTTTAGGAATTCCAGCTCAATATTTGCTTTTTTGTCGAATGGCATCGGCAGGTAACAATAGTGGGTACGATCCTTTACGCCAACCAGCATCGACTGCATCGAGGGTTTTCCAAATGCATAGCCAAAGAAATCAGAAAGGGGGCTGTTGATTGCAGCCACCGGTTCATCATCCCAGCGTTCACGGAAAATCAAATCTTTAAACTCGCTGTTTAGAAGCAATTGCGGTTTAATCTCTATCCCAACCACACGTCCTCCGGAAGTTGTACTGAAAATGGACTTGACATCACCGGGTTTCAGCACCACACTTTTGGACAAGGTTTTAACGTTTTCAAGCAGTGAAGGTAAAAGTGTCCTGATATTTTCGCCGCTGTTTTTCCAGACTTTAATTACCGACGAAAGCGCTTCGTCCTCCTCTTTTGAAAGCTTTTTAGGGAACGACGAAACTGTTTTATCTCCTTTCAATTCCCTGTAAAGCACCTGGTGAAATTGCATCTTTCCCTTAAACACAATTTTGCAGGAGGTCTGATAAGGAATTGGAAGATAGCAGTAATAACCTCCAACTTCGTTCCCAACAACGGGTCTCGAAAACGGGTATTTTTCGCCCGAAAAAAGATCGATAAACTTTAATTCTATGCGGGGTGTTTTCTCTCCGTCGAAGAAAAACTGGATGGTATCGTTTGAGGGTGTTGGTGTCCAGATTCGCTGAATCACCCCCGGCCCTTTGAGCTCGGCAATGACTAAATTTCCGTTTTCTTTCCTCAGGTACGAATACTTACCTGAAAAACCGTCGTCGTTACCACCGGTAGTGTCGTAGCTCGAGATTTGCTTTACAACTGCCTGCTCCTGAAACTGAGGCAGTAAATCGATTCTGGCAAGTTTTAAAATCTGATCTTTATATCCGTCGGCAGAACAAAACAAATATTGTCCGATAAATATCAAAATCAGCCCCGTTTTCAAAATTAAAGTTCTCATAGAATGTGTATTAATATATTTTAAAACAACTATTTTTTCAGGATACAAGAGCAGGCTAAGTAATAACCTGAGTTGGATAGATGACAAAGCGTAAAATACTTGAAATCCAATAAGGTAATAAGGTTTTTGCGGCTTTGGGACTAAAAATTACTACTAAGGTAAGGGTTAGAAAATAAGGTTTTAAAACCTCATCCTGTTTTTCAACCTCGGTAGAACACATATTAGCAACATAAACCAACCTTATTACCTTATCTTCTGAATATTAAACTAACAATTTTATCGAACTCAGGTTAATACTTAACTCTTTGACGATCTTAAAAAATGCCCTGCTATTTATTCTTTATTGTTACAGATTAGTCGCAATGAAAGTAATAAACTGCTTTGGTTTCTAATGTGTTTCAGGGAATAACTACCTGTTTTTAACGGAGACCGAATAGGGACGGTCCTCAGGTAATATTCCCCGGTTTTTTGCAGGTGTACTACCCATTTCATAGTGAATGGTTCCCCCGTTAGTTAACTCCTCGTGCGTCAGCCATGTTCTAGTAAAAGGTTTCCCGTTCAGCGATGCCGACTGAATATATTTTTTGTCGATCGAATTACCGGCAGCTTCAATTATAAGAGTTTTGCCATTCTCAAGATGAAGTGTCATTTTAGGGAATACGGGGCTGCCAATCACATACTGATCCGTACCCGGACAAACCGCATACAATCCCATCGCACTTAACACATACCATGACGAAGTCTGTCCCTGATCTTCGTCACCGGGATAACCATTTTCCGTTGAATTGTAAAGCTTATCCATTACAGTCCGGGCATAATACTGCGCCTTCCAGGGAGCGCCCGCATAATTGTACAGGTAAACCATGTGCTGAATGGGTTGATTACCATGTGCATATTGCCCCATGTTGGCCATTTCCATTTCGGTCATCTCGTGGATTTTCCGTTTGTAAGTACCAACTTTTACCGTATTGGGTACTGAAAATACCGAATCTAATTTTGAAACGAACTTTTCATTTCCTCCTAACAGATCAACTAACCCGTTTACATCATGAAAGACTGACCACAGGTAATGCCAGGCATTCCCTTCCGTATAAGGTCCTCCCCATTCATTCGGATCGAAATTGGGTGTCCATTTCCCATTTTCATCACGGCCTCTCATGAAACCAACCTTGGGATCGAAAAGATTTTTATAATTGAACATCTGGCGAGAGAAAACTTCACGGTAGATCTGATTGTCAGTCATGTCAGCCAATTGGTAACCGCAAAAATCATCATATGCATATTCGAGTGTTTTAGCCGTTGACTCGCGATAATTCGGATATGGGACGTATCCTAATGTGTAATATTCCTTCCATCCATCCCTGCCATTTGCAGGTCCCCACGGTCCTTTGTTGGTCGCTTCGTGATAATAGGCTTTCAATGCCTTTTGCGAATCAAAAGTGTGTATTCCTTTTGCCCATGCATCGGCCAGCAACGAGATGGCGTGGTTACCGATCATGCTTCCGCCTTCTCCGGGAAATGACCACGAAGGCAGCCACCCACACTGATCGTAAGCATCCAGTAAACCGGCAACATACCTGCCATGCATCGTTGGATGCATCAGCGCATTCAACGGGAACTGGGCACGGAAAGTATCCCAGAACCCGGTATCTGTATAGATGTAACCGTTATGAATTTGCCCATCATAAGGACTAAAATAATAAGGTTTACCATTGGCGTCCATTTCATAAAACTGACGCGAAAACAGGCTTGCCCTGAAATAGCATGAGTAAAAAGTTGCTGTCTCCTCCGGCGTACCCCCTTCAACGACGATTTGGTTCAGGTGATCATTCCAGATTTTCCATGCGGCTGCTTTTGTATCTTCAAGTGATTTAAATTGACCCAGCTCGGTTTGGAGCGTGAGTGCAGCTTGCTCAGGACTGATGTAGGAAGAGGCAACTTTTGCCTGAACTTTGACCCCGTCATCAAAACGAACCCATGCACCAACACCTTTTCCTTCGCGCTCCAACTCTCCATCCCACTTTTCCCCTTTACGGTTTTCCCATGTTCCGAATTCACGGATAGGCTTATCAAACTGAATTATAAAGTAGTTCTTAAAATTTTCTTTCAAGCCCCGGCCATTATGGACATACCCGATTATTTTGTTTTCCCTAGGTAAGATCTTTACCATACTCATCCCGGTGTATCCATCCAGCGTGACATAGGATCCTCCCTTTTTAGGAAACGAAAAACGAAGGTGTGCACCTCTCTCGGTTGGCGAAATCTCTGCAGTTATGTTATTGTCAAGTTTAACCTTGTAATAGTTCGGTTTCGCGATTTCATTTTTATGACTGAACCGGGCGGCCCGCTTAAACTGATCCAATACAAGTTTCCCTGTTACCGGCATCAGTGAAAAAACCGCGTAGTCGTTTGCCCAGGAGCTGCATTGATGCGCTTGCTGAAATCCCCTGATCGAATCTTTGGAATACTGGTATTTCCAGCCATCACCGTTCCAGCCTGTTTGAGGTGCCCAGGTGTGCATCGCAAAGGGTAGTGCCGTGGTTGGGTAGGTATTACCGCGGGTGAGCTCAAAACTCGAGTTTGTTCCCTGTAATGTATTTACATACTTCACAAGATCAACCGGCTTCGCGGCGGACAGGATATTTACATTAACGATCAATAGTGAAAGGAATAAGAGCGTTCTCATGTTTATCTCAATTGGAAATTAAGAAAACAATATACAACAAAATACGATTCCGCTTTATATTCAGTATGCTATTTTATTTTAGAATGTGATACAGAAAAAAAGTCCGTTTTTGGCTAAAAAACACGCTTACGATTGAAAACAAGCAGCCCCGACTTTTGAAAGCCGGGGCTGCTTATTGAATTTTATAAGTGAAATCCCTAATAACCTCTTTGAGAAACTGTACTTTATACTGTAGGTTTATCCTCCTCAACCAACGCATTTTCGATACGAGTTGCACGGCTGTGAGCAATGGCTACGGTATCTGTAATAATCTGGTTGATCGCCTCTTTGGCTGCGCCAAAAATAGCAACATCGAGATCGCTGTTCGTATCAATATAGAAGAGCAATGTCTTAAGTTATTTTGTAATCCGCAACTTTGAATCTTTAACCAGGGGATAATTAATGGCTGACTCCGTCTCAATTTTGCTTTGATAGGTTTTTTCAAATTCGTCCTGGCTACTTTTTAACTCTTCAAACCTTTCGGTGGCGCCAATAGTTTCGAGTGCTTGTTGGGCGGAGGATGTTCCAAAGGCTTCAATCAGCGTTTTCAGTTTGGCTGTCTCCTGAGCATATCCAAGATAATAGACACTAATACCTACATTGTCAAAAATAGCCGTGATCGATCTGCCGGCAGCAGCTTCTTTTGGGTTTTTGCTATGACTGCTGGAGCTTGCATAATCGCGCAGGCTGATAAAGGCATCGTCTCTTTCCTGGTCCCGGACGAGTAGAACAGGGGTAAACACACTGTTTAATGATTTTCCCAATGCTTTTGCCAGATCGTCGTTGCCTAGCCCGATGTGCAAACACAATGTGGAAGCGTACGGATCGCTGCCAAGAGCGGCCTTACTTGCTTCAACAATCCGGGTAGATGCGGTATAAAGTTCATTCGAATACAAAATACTGAAAGGCATGTTTTTCATAAGAAATAATTTTAAGAGTGAATAAATAATTCTTTAAAATTAGATTAATAGAGAGAAACTGAAATATATTACGGAATAACAACACATTTGTTACAACATATTATCGTTTCACACAAAATAAATCCATTAAATAGCGATTATTTGCAATTAATCACCTTAAAGTATGAAAATATTAAAAATAGGTTTTTGAAGATTACTTAACAAATATACACGTGAAAAATTACAAATTAATTTGACGCCTGCAAAACTTTGGATAACAAGACCTGGTTTGGCTTTTCCATAACATGGATAACCATATCAGATCTTGTTTGCCGGTCTAAGGAATTTTAGGAATCCAAATCAGGTCTTGTTTGGCTTCTTCGAAAGTCCGGAAATCCAAATCCAGATCTAGTTTTCCGATCTCAGGAATTTTAGGAATCCAAATCAGGTCTTGTTTGGCTTCTCCGAAAGTCGGGATATTCAAATCCAGATCTTGTTTTCCGATCTAAGAAATTTTAGGAACCAAAATCAGGTATTGTTTGGCTTCTCCGAAAGTCCGGATATCCAAAATCAGGTCTTGTTTGGCTTCTCCAAAACGTGGGGTCGCCTAAATCAGGTTTTGTTTTTGTAATTGACTTTAGAAAGAAATGGTAAATGCATAACAGGATCCTATTTCAGAAAAGCTATCAACTATTTACAATTTGTGATGCATTAAAAAAGGATCAACGAATTGCAAGTTAAGTAGCTAAATATGCCCAATGCGCTGATGGATTGCGCAGTAGGGTAATGAATATTTTAACCTGACAGGTTTTTGAAACCTGTCAGGTTAGGAGATATCGGAGTCTCCAAATTTGATGAACTATTTGCGATTTTTGACGCTTTAAAAGAACGGATCAACGAATCGCAAGTTACGCAGCTGAATCTGGCAGATGCGTAGGTGGAAGGAGTGGTAGGGTGATTTTAAAGCCCTGTCAGGGTTGGATATTGGGGTTTAAGACAACCGAAGGGGCAAGTCTTATCAGGGATGATGGCTGCGGAATTCACTAAAATCGGGATTTCGTTTAATTCGGTGCAAGTTTGCATGCATTGATTTCGAGCAATATGCCGTTAAAGGTCATCAGAAAATAACATCACCAAAGTCTACTGAAGTCTATTCGTGGAATAAGGATGTATTTGGTGGCTAAACAATCGGTTGTTTATTTCAAGAAGGGTTGATTGAGTGAATATCGTGAATGAGTTGCTTTCACTCCTTCTTGTTTTTTGTTTATTTATTATATTTCGAATCTGGCATTTGATCCCCATTTAATGTCTTTTTATTGGTTGTTATTGAGTGACGGATAGATTGGAGATGAATAAATAACCAATAGATGGTATATTACATACCATGAACATAGGATATAAAAAATCAGCTTGACAATAATTCTGACAAGCTGATTTCGTAAAGATAATAATGGTATTGGATTCTATTATTTTAATTCCTTGATACGGATATTCCGGAATTTAACGGGAGATCCATGTCCCAAGAAACCAATATGACCCTTTTCGTTAAACAAACCGGGATGGCTCTTTCCATCTGGTGTACCATTTTTAGTAGCTTCCTTGATATTGCCGTCAAGAATGACTGTGCCGTTTAGTATAACTTTAATTTGATTGCCTTTTGCAACAACCTCCTCATAGTTCCACTCGCCTGTCGGCTTTAGAAAACCTCGTTTTGCAGGAATGATGCCATATACAGAACCATGGTACTGATATGTGTGCAAGTCTTTATAAATAGGATCTTCACTATCTAAGATTTGTAGTTCCATACCTACATAAGCTGCATCACCCTCCATCGGAGTACGAATTCCTAAACCATTATTAGCTCCGGGCGTCAACTGAAATTCAAAACGATAAACAAAGTCCTTGTATTCATCTTTTGTATATAGATTACCACCAAAACTCTTGCTTGGATTCATGGAAATACAACCGTTTTCAGTTGTATAGTCTACTGTATTACCTGTCCATGCATGCATATTGGTGCCATCGAATAATACTTTAAATCCTTCTTTCGTTTCAGTTGCAGATAATTGAAATGGTTCAGGCCGTTCCAGCTCCCTTATATAAATATTACGATAATAGACTTTACTTCCGTGAGCTTGTAGCTCTATCTGTTCCATCGGGAAAACCGGGAGGTTACGATCCCAATAGTTTTCGAGGATAATATCATCAACCACCAACACACCATTCAAATATACTGTTACACGTTCACCTACCATTTTAATATAAAAGCTATTCCACTCACCTAATTTGTTATCAGCAACCTTGAGCGGTATGTTTTTATTGACTTTGTTATTATATAACCCCCCTGAACCGACTTGAGCACCTACATTTATTCGAGATGTATCCCAAATCTGTACTTGAGGTGTGCCACGCATATAAATACCGGCATCTGCTTCAGGCCCGGCAGGATCTAACTTCCAGTCAACGTACATTTCAAAATCACCATATTGCTTTTCTGTACACAAGTTATCGCCTTTGCCATTAAAAACGAGCAATCCATCAACAATACTCCATGAATTCCGCGCAATTTCATCAGCCTTTTCCTGTTCTTTGGCTAGCACCGCAGGTTTCATCCTGGAGCGTGCTATAGGATTTTGAACCAATCCTTTCCATCCGGATAAATTTTTACCATTAAGGAGAGCGATAAATCCCTTGCCTTTTGGCATTTCATCAATGTGTTTTTTTATTGCTTGTTTTTGATAACTGGCATCGGGATTATCAAGGACTTCCATCACTTTGGTTAGCAAAGCTTTTACATTATCTCCGATGTAGGTTTTATTTCCTAATGCGATATTCATAACGGCATTTGCTGCAGCCTGTTGCAATGGCTTTTGATCCAAAAAATCACCCGAAAATAACAAACCCAGGTAAGTGTTCGTACGTTCAATCTGATTAAGAATTGCAATTTTCTGTATATCATTTGTTGCAATCTCCATGGCTTTGCGCAACCCGATCATTCTATTTTCACCGGTAAATGAAGGATTAGAAACCAGTTTGATATAAGCAGTCAAAGCCCGGTCAAAATATGCCTGGGAAGAAGAATCTTTACATATAGCATACAATTCGTTATATGTCTCAAGTCCTTGCCAGTTTAATAGCGCTTCAAAAGCAGCATTCTTGGCAATACCTTGACCTTTTGAAAAGCCATCCGATATAATTGATAAAGCTTTTGCTTCACTTGTTTGTGCCAAAACCGCATAATAAAGATATCTTTTGCTTTCATCTGCCTGATTCATCCGAGTTATAATCGAGTTCACCCGTGTTTCTTTGGGCGCATTGGAAATTGCTGAAATAACTGACTCTTGAAAAGGAACCACAGTAGCAGCATCCGCTGTTTCGAGCATATCACACATATTTGCCAGGTCTCGTTCTTCAACAACATCTTTAAGCGCAACATAGGCTGCTGTTTTCACTTCCTGATTATTTGACTTGGTTTGTGCTAAAACAGCATTCAGGTTAGCCGACGATCTGCGCAAAGCCAACAGCTGGATACCGGCAATTTTACCTGCTTCTGTGGCCGTATTCAATACCTCAACAACCGAAGGAGTGATATCACCATTGAAAGAAGCCAGAGCCTGTTGCCCTAATAATACAACTTTTTTATCAGACGATTTTAATAAATCAGCTAAATCACCCATTGTATTGGGATCGCCTAACTTAATTAAAACCAAGGTGGTTGCTTCCTTTACATTAAAATTACTATCTCCTAATTGTTTGCAAATAACCTGCATAGACGGTAAGTTAGGCTTAATCAGCAATTTGCGAATATTATCTCGCTGAGCTGCAGACTTGCTCTGACTTGCCAACCAGTTCAGTACATCAACTTTTGCATCGGGTTTCGCTTTGTCCATTGCCTTAATCAAAGCAATATAGACATTATCGTTTACGAAATCAGAAGTATAACTCAACGCTGCATTCCGATATCCTTTGGAAGAATCATTAAGTGCATCCAATACAAATTTCAATCCATGCTCTTTTTTGATGGAAAGCAAAATCTCCAAAGCAGCGTTGCGGCTCTGAACTTTTCCAGCCAGAGTTGCTTTTTTAAGCAAATCGGCTGCTGCTGCTTCTGCATCTTTGATATTTCCCAGAATTAGCAGTCTCTTTATAAGAGCAATGTATGCCTCATTCGCTCCGGTTTTCTCCATTGTAAACCCTGCTTTTTCAGCAGATGTTGCCAATACGCTTAAAGATTCTTTCGAACCAACTTTACTTAATGCAAATAAAACTTCCCTTTGCAGGTTTTCGTCGGTGCTGTTTAATAATGTCTTAAGGGTTTCCTCCGTACCCGTTACCTGAGCTTCCGCAATGGCCAGTATGATAACTTTTTGAATCTTACCATCCATATTTTTCAGCCCATCAAACAACGCTTTGTCTGCTTTTTCTGTATTAATTGAAACTAATGCCCGGGCAGCCGGATCAGACAAGCTTTCTTGATTCAAGTAACCTGATAAAGCAGGTACGCTTTCATCTTTACCCAAGAGTTGAAGTTGACGAATAATAAATGCCTTCGCTTCACGATTTGAAACCATTTCCAATGCGTTACAATAAGCAGAGGCCGTTTCCAAACGAGCCTGTTCCTTACCGGAAGCCATCACGAAGGAAGACAAACCACTCAAAGCATAATCTACTTGAGCATTACTTCCTTTCCCAGGATCATTAATCATTTTAACCAACAATATCACTCCTTCTTCTCCGGTTGAACTAAGGGCGCCTAATAGTTCATTGTATTCTGCTTGGTTTTGAGTAGGCATCCTTGCTAAGACATCCGCAACAATGGTACTTGCAGTTCTTCCTTGAGGTTGCTGAGCCCAAAGGGAGGCACAGAACAATAAGGCACATATCGAAAAATATACTTTTTTCATTCCTAATCTTATTTGTAAGGTTATATATTCCACGGCGTACGCATTGGCTGATCCAGCAAGCGATTGGCGGCTTCGTCATTAACAAATTCCAGTTTCACCGGATCGAACTGTAAAATTACGCGGTTCAAACGTAATGCAACTGCTCCCATATTTACAATAGTTGCTGAGCGAAAGCCATTTTGTTCATTTAATGCAAATTTTTGACGGGTTTTCACACTTGTCAGGAAGTCTGTAATTTGAGGCTCAGGCTCTGGATATTCAGCCAGTTTCTTTTCCCAGTTAGGAATATCGCAAACAAAGTTCTTATAAACATTTCCCTTTGGACCTGCAATATATGGCGTATTAGGATCTCCAAAATCACCGCCCCACAGTACAATCTGACATCCGTCTTCGTATGTATAAGTAATAGAACGCCATGTACCCACAGCATCCGGATGTTGTTGCGGAGCATCTACTTCCACCTTAACCGGACTCGTGTGGTCTTTTCCTAAGATATACTGAACCGGATCAATATAATGTTGTCCCATGTCACCTAATCCTCCATTATCATAATCCCAATAACCTCTGAAGGTCTGGTGAACACGATCCGCATTATATGGTTTATAAGGAGCTGGCCCTAACCACATATTGTAATCCAGTTCTGGAGGAACAGATTGCGGTTCAAGATATTCTTTTCCAACCCAAAAGAATTTCCAGTCAAAACCAGTATGCTTACTGATGGTAATCTTCAGTGGCCAACCTAACATACCGCTTTGAACAAGTTTTTTCAACGGTTTAACAGGGGTGCCCAAACCATAAAAAGGATCTTTAAAACGGAACCAGGTGTTCAAACGAAACATATTTCCATATTGTTTCATGGCTTCCATTACACGTTTTCCCTCACCAATCGTGCGGGTCATCGGTTTTTCACACCAAATATCTTTACCGGCTTTAGCGGCTTCTACCGACATGATCCCATGCCAATGAGGGGGAGTGGCAATATGAACGATATCTACATTTTTATCCAGGATCAAATCGCGGAAGTCGGAATAGGCAGCAATTTTATCTTTTACAAGATGCTTGCCCAATTCAAGATGGTTTTTGTCAACGTCGCAAACTGCAACCAAACGAGTTCCGGCATAATCAACATGCCCGCGTCCCATTCCCCCAGTCCCGATGATCCCTTTCGTAAGTTGATCACTCGGGGCAATAAATCCCTTCCCTAGAACATGACGCGGTACAATAGAAAAGAGCGTTAAACCCCCAACTGTCTTTAGGAAATTTCTTCTGTTTGTTTCCATGGTTTTAATTATGCTATCGCTTTACCGATAGTGCTAGTGAGAATAATTATTGCGTTTTTGATAACAATATTTGGCTATAGAAGATTATTATACAGGAGGAAGGTGAAGAAATCCTTCACCTTCCATTTGTAAATATTTTAGGTTAATAACCTGGATTCTGAGTTAAACCGGGATTCAGAGAGATTTCACTGTCAGGCAGTGGAAGTAAATTATCTTTACTTAAGTTATAGCCATTGGCAAATTTAGTTTGTATAAATTCACCCTGACCACCAATAACATTGCAAGGATATATTTCCGGACCTGTTTTCCATCGTTTGATATCGTCCCAATACTGTCCTTCGAGTGCTAGTTCAATACGTCGCTCTTTTCTTAAAACTTTACGAGCATCAGCCTGGCCAAGTCCTTGAGCTATTGCCTTTAACTTTACATCATTGCGCCCAGTCCGAATACTATTTATAATATCAGTTGCGACATTAATCTGTTGATTCAGTTCAATCATTGCTTCGGCTTTGCATAATAATACATCACCATATCGAAGAATCATGAAATCGAGCGGCGATTGATTTCCCACAACCTGCATTGTTTCAATTGTATATTTACGAATAGCAAAACCCACCTTTTGACCTGTATGATTTCTGATTTCTACAGGATAAAGTTGCCCTTGAAAATAGGCACCTGGACGAAGAATTGTAAAATCAAGACGCGGGTCACGATTCTTATATGGATTAAGTGGATCAATTGGTGAGCCATCAAGTGTCTCATAAGCATCGACTAACAATTGTGTAGGAGCTGTAGAGTTGGAACCGTCAATTCCATATTTTAGGTTTTGGGGCTGCCAGTAACGATCAAACACACTTCCCTGACTAAAATCACCTGCCATGAAACTTAAAGCAAAAAGCGTTTCACTATTTCCTTCGTTTTCATATTGGAAGAGACCATAATAAGACGGATATAATGAGTATTTTTTCAATTCATCAATCTTATTACAATACTCAAGTACTTTGTCCCATTGCGAATTATATAAATAAGCTTTCATCTTCATCCCTAAAGCCGCACCCAATGTAGCACGTCCTGCTTCAGCATCCTTAGGTAGATTAGTGATAGCTACATCGTAATCAGCATGTACTTGCGCCCAGATTTCTTCTACAGAAGACCGTTTCAACTTTCTGGCTTCTTCTGATTTAAGTGTTTTTGTAACCAATGGAACTCCTCCGTAGCATTTTGCAAGTAGATCATAGAAAACTGCTCTCAAAAAATGAGCTTCTCCTATCATAACCTTTTTTTCTGAATCGCTTAAAGATACTACACGATCTACGTTTTCCAGAAAATAATTGGCTCTGTAGATTCCCTGGTAACAATATTGCCAGCGATATAATACGATAGCTCCTGATGTAGAAGTAATTATCCCTGCTCCAACCTGCATCTGTTGTCCTTCCCAATGTGCCCATTGGTATGCGTTAGGAGTACAAGCGTCATACCCTCCTCCATACCCATAAACAAAATTATTTCTTAATACATTATAAACACCATTTATTGCCATCTTGGCATCTCCGGGCGATGTCCAGAATGTCTCGCTTGTAATCTGGTCGTCGGGAAGTATATCTAAGTAACTTTCACATGAACTAAGCCCAATGGTTAGTGAAAGCGCTAAAATTGCTATTTTTTTCATATACGCTTGTATTTGTAAATTTTAAATTAAATGATTTATTAAAACGTTACATTTAATCCAATTGTATACACCCGGGGTGTTGGATACTGACCATACCCATCCGAAAATGTATCTCTTTCAGGATCAAATCCCTCATATTTACTGCTTACCAATGTAAACAAGTCCGTTCCACTCACATAGACATACAACTTTTGGAGAGCTACTTTATTGGCCAGTTTGGTTGGAATGGTGTATCCTAATTGGATATTCTTCAACTTAAACCATGACATATTGCATGACCAAAATGATGATTGATAACGATTCCAGGTATCATTTACTAATATGCGAGGTAATTCACTCGAAGGTTTGTCTGCGGTCCAGGCATTTCGCCATCTTTCAGTTATTGTCCCTCCGGAAATACCTAAAGGTTCAGTCCATGCATTCTGAAAATATCCATTCACCCCTGCGATACCAGTGAATAGAAAATTCATATCGAAACTTTTCCATGTTACATTCCCATTAATTCCATAAGTGAATTTTGGAATCGTATTACCAATTTCCTGTTTATCATGAAAATCTAATTTGCCGTCACCGTTTACATCCTTATATTTCAAATCGCCGGCGGCAGGTGTATAAGAATTAGCATGCATGTGCTGTTTTGCCTCAGCATCAGTTTGATAAACTCCTTCGGAAATATATCCGTACAATGTTTTGTATGAATATCCTTCACGAATCAAATATAATTGATCAGGTGATGCAGCCTCGAATTTAGTTACTTTATTTGTAACATAGGTAAAATTGGCCCCAATGCTATATGTAAAGTCAGATGCAGGTATTTTATCCTGCCAGTTTATATTTAATTCAACCCCCGTATTCTTCATCTCTCCTTTGTTTTGGAAAGGTGCAGTTAAACCTCCCATAATACTGGATATCGGCATCTGAACTATAATGTCGGTAGTTTTACGTTGAAAATAATCGGTTTCTATCGACAAACGATTTTCAAGGAATCCAAGATCTAAACCGATATCTGTTGTTGCAGTAGTTTCCCATGTTATTGAAGGATCTACCAATCCTGCCACAGCTGCTCCCGGAGCCAATTTATTATTAAAGTTGTAACTAGTACCATAGCTTTGAGATATAACAGTTAAATATGGAAAGTAATCATTGTTTGACGAACTCCCAATAGATTGATTACCTAATTTACCCCAGGAAGCTCTTAGTTTCAGGTTGTCAAAAATGCCTAGATTCTTAATAAGGGGCTCTTCGCCTAAACGCCAGCCAGTTGAAAAAGAGGGAAAATATCCCCATCGGTTTCCTTTTGCAAAACGAGATGAAGCATCTGCACGAAGGTTCATTTCGGCCAGATATTTACCGTTAAATGCATAATTCACACGACCAAAATAGGAGAGCATACGCCATCTGTATTTATTTCCATCATTTGTGGGATTAGAGGTTCCCGAACTTATCTGATGCAAATTGTCTTTGGGAGGATCAGTTCTTTGGGCGTTGGTTGACCGTATGGTCAAATCTTCCTTTTGCGCACCTAATAATCCAGTCACTTCATGCTTTTCGGCAAATGTGCGATTGAAATTTAAGTTTGCGAAAATGGTAGAGTAATATTCATCTGAAATTCCTCTGGATAAATATAATGTAGAAGGATAGTCGAGCGACTTTGATTGATTACCACCTTCCAAGTCAGTATAGCAATAGTTTAGTTGGTTGTATCTATCCTGATTATTATTGTTGTACTGCCCGCTATATTGGGCTGTCAAACTAAGTCCTTTCATGAAATCAATGGTGGCATATGCATTTCCTTTCATAAAAGTATTAGTATACTCGCTCTTCCCATTGTACAAATCCGGAAATGGGTTCCGGGTATCAACGATTGGTTGTCCGATTTTGCTTCCTGAAAGATACAATGCTTGAGTTCCACCAAAAGTTTTACCATCCTGCAAATATGGAGTAGAGAAAGGATGCCCATTTGCCATCATATATATCACACGACCAATACCATCAAATGGTTCGGTGGAAATCTTACGCATCATGTTTGCACGTCCACCAACCTTTAACCAACTATTTACTTTCGTTTCGTTATTTAATGTCAAACTGAACCTTTCTGAGTCTGTATTCTTTATAATTCCATTGTTTTTCAGATACCCCATCGACATGTAGGTACTAGACTTTTTACTCCCCATCGTTGCTGACAGGTTGTGTTGCGTGGAAATTGAGTTACGAAATACTTCATCAAAATAATTAGTATTTGGGTATTTATAAGGATCAGTTCCATTTTTAAAAGCGGTAATTACGTCCGTAGGAAACAATGGATCACTACCGGTATTCGTAAAAGCATCATTCCATAAACTCATATATTCAGCGCTATTTGAAATGAGATTGTACCGGCGACCTAATTGTTGAATTCCAACATAACCGTTGTAATTAAGCGTGATTTTTTCTCCGGTACCTTTTTTTGTTTCCACCAATACAACACCATTTGCAGCACGTGAGCCGTAAATCGCTGCAGAAGCAGCATCTTTTAGAACTGTGATAGAACCAATATCATTAGGGTTCATCTCAGACAATCTACCTTCAATTCCATCGATGAGAACCAATGGATTCGTATTATTTAAAGTTCCGTAACCACGTACGCGAATTGTGGCACCATCAGATCCCGGAGAACCTGAATTTTGGCTGACATAAACTCCGGAAATTTTACCAGACAAAGCCTGAGATGCATCCGTAATTGGGCGGTTTTCCAAAGCTTGTCCATATTTAACTGTTGAAACAGCTCCTGTTAGATTTACTTTCTTTTGAGTACCATATCCAACTGCCACTACCTCCTCAATACCAATGGTCTCATCCTGCATTTCCACATTTATGGTTGTTTTATTGCCAATGACTATTTCCTGAGACAACATTCCGACAAATGAGAAGACGAGTATTTTGGCTTCTGAAGGCAATGATAAAGAGAAATTACCATCATTGTCAGATGTGATACCAATTGTTGTTCCTTTTATAATGATTGCTGCACCAGGGATTGGTTGCCCGGTTTGGTCAGTCACTTTACCGGTTACCTTTTTGCTTTGTTGCTGGCTGCTTTGACTGATAAACCCGACCTGATCTGCTTTGTTAGTCAGCACAATCTGACGGTCAACGACCGTGTAAACTACTCCGGTTTCCTGAAACAGGTTGTTCAGAATTTCTTCAATCTTTTGATCCTTCGCGTCAACATTAACTTTACGGTTGACATCTACGAGTTTGCTGTTGTAAAGAAAGAAGAACTCACTATTCTCTTCGATCTGATCCAACACCCGCTTAACCGCAACATCTTTAAGTTGTAGGGTCATTTTAGTCGTTTGGGAATACGCTTCGGAAGCTACCATCTGTGTGATAGCCATGAAGAACAGAAACGTCGTAAGTTTCATAATCATCCAGGTTTTTCGGAGATGGACATTTTTTTCATATCCCCGCATTAAACGGAACATTTTTTTCATACTTTTGAAATGATTTTAGTTATTACTATTTATCCAGGCAATCTTTCGTCGAAAAAAGATTGCCAGTACGTGTCGGGGGGGATGTTGTAGCATCTTCCCCGATATTTTTTAACTTTTCTTCTTCATCAGGTAAACTTTTTGTTTTGTGAAATCTCCATTAGCAAGCGCTTTCCGATCGGTAATCAGGTAGTCAATAGGGGCAGATAATTTCAATAAATTCAATACCTGGACCAGATTTTCGTTGCGGAATGTTGCTTTATAGATGTAATTGTTTATTTCAGAATCTTTGATTGTAATCTCTACATTAAACCAGCGGCTCAGCCTTTTTACAACATCTTCCATCGAATCGTCCTGGAAGATCAGGTTCCCATCGCGCCATGCGATATATTTTTCTACGTCAACCTCTTCGGTAATGACTTTTTGCGCCTCTTTGTGATAGATCGCCCTTTGTCCGGGAATCATGTTGCCATATTCTTTTACAATTTGCCCATTTTCGGAAGAGAGTGCGACTTTGCCAGAAACCAAAACAACCTCTGATTGTGTATCGTCATCAAAACTAACTACATTAAAGGAGGTTCCAAGTACCTCAACTTTCAATTCGTTCGCATTTACCCGGAAAGGCTGTTTTTCATTTCTGGTGACCTCGAAAAAGGCTTCACCTTTCAACATTACTTCCCGTTTGCCACCATTGAAACGACTGGGAAATTGCAGTTCAGAACCTGAATTTAACCAGACCTTAGTGCCGTCAGCAAGTGCAAATTGTGTGACCATCCCTTGCCGGGAGGAAATTGTTTGCATCATCACCTGCTCTTGCGGATTGTTTCTTGCATGATTTTGGATCGTCAGGTAACCAGAATATAAAAGTAGAGGGAGCATTAATATGGCGGCTACCCGCTGAAGTTTGATCCACCATTTAGCCGACTGTGGCAGTGATATTTTTGCATTGACTTTTCTCAGGGCTTCAAAGGAGTTGAACTGCTCCATTTCACTCAGCAGGATCATTGCTTCCCATGCTTTCAGACTTTCGAGATAGATCACTTCATTTTCGGGCGATTCACTTCTCCAATCATTCATCATTACCCGGTCTTTATCAGACACGTCACCTGATAAATACCCGGGCAATAACTCATCTATTCTATCTTTACTAATCTCCATTCTTTAAAAACTCATAATTGGAAAAATGCAGTGCGCATTAGGTCTGTTCTCTATTAAGACGACTAAAGACATTGGCACACATATGCGAAAATTAAATATTTTTAAATTGAATGTAGAAGTTGGGAAATAGCTTTCGCAACAGGGATAAATTACAGAAATGAAGTTCCGAAGTCAATTGCCTCGTTTTCAAATATTCAGTTCTGAATCCTTCGGTCCATCTCTCCATTCTCAATAATGACCACTTGAAGGATTTGCAACCTCTTCAAGGGCCGCTCCGTCTCTTTTTCTCCCCTTCACTCCCTCCTAATTATCCGATCAACCATACAATCAACCACATTGGAAGAAATTCGACAAGCTCTTCCCGGAGGATTTTCAGTGAATTACTGATTTGTAACTCAACCGTACGTTTTGAAATTCCCAGTTTATCCGAAATTTCCTGATTCGACAAATTATTGAGGCGGCTTAATTCAAAGATTTCGCGACAACGTGGGGGAAGTTTTGTCATGCTCTTTTCAATGGCCTGCCTCAATTCGGATTCGGCAAAATAGTGTTCGAACGAATTGTCTTCATTTTCAGCGTTGAAGAGTATAAATGCTTTGTATTTTTCGGTGACTTTGTGGTGTTTCCGGAAATCGAGACAACGGTTTTTGACGCCGGCAAAGAGGTACGATTTCAAAGAGGTAGCGACTTGCATTCTCGGAGCTTCCAGCCAGACTGTAACAAAAAAATCCTGCACAAGATCTTCAACGGCATCCCTGTCGTGCAGGTATTGCATGGCAAAAGCACAAAGCGAGGAGTAGTAATAATTGAAAATATGATCGAATATTACTTTGTCCCTCCGTCCGAGTCCTTCTATCAACAAAAGATCTTTCAATGCAGTTCTGTTAGTTCTACCGCAAAACTAATATATTCAGAATGAAAAATGTTACACATTTAAAAATTGCTATATTCACATTTTCAAAGTTCCGGGAACAAGAACGGTGTGGCTTTGTTGTACAATTATTAAAATGACTGAAGTTTAGATATGAAGATCCTGATTGTGGAGGATGAGAAGGCTCTGTCCGATTCGATGGTTGAATACCTTGACGAAGAGGGACATAACTGTGAGGCGATTTACAATTATTTTGATGCAATCGATAAGATTGGGTTGTACCAATATGATTGTATCGTTGTGGATATTAATTTACCTGATGGAAACGGGCTCGACCTGATACGGTTTATTAAAAAGAAATCGATTTTGATGGGAGTCATCATTATTTCGGCGCTCAATTCACTCGAAAACCGGATTGAAGGGCTTGAAATTGGAGCTGACAATTACCTTACAAAACCGTTCCACCTGGCAGAACTCAATGCTCACCTGAAATCTATCAACCGTAGGGTTAGTTACGGCGGAAGCAATCAGATCATCATGAATGAGATAAAACTGATTCCGGACGAACACAAGGCATTTGTAAATGACCAGGAGATAACACTTACGAAAAAGGAATACGAACTTCTGTTGTTCTTTATATCGAACAAAAACAAGGTGATTACAAAATCAGGCCTTGCAGAGTACCTTTGGGGCGACTATATGGATCTTGCAGACTCGTACGATTTTATTTATACGCATATCAAAAACCTCCGGAGAAAATTACTCAAGGAAGGGTGCGAAGATTATATTAAAACAATTTATGGATTAGGATACAAATTTGAATCGAATTGAGACTCTTAAACAAAATCACCCTTAATTTATTGTCCATCTCCCTCTTTATTTTCTTATTTGGGATGGTTGCATTTTACTATGTTCTTCGTGAGCAGGTCGATCAGAATATTAACCTCGAGCTTGAAAAGCGGAAAAAGAGCATCACTAAAGAGCTGGACTCGGCTCATTCAACAACCAATCCAACTGTTAATCTGAGCGAAAAGGTATTGATCACCCTGCTGAATAAACCCCGGCCATTGATCAGTTTTTCAGACACGTTGATTTTCAATCCTGATGAAAATAAGTACGCCATCTACCGTCAGCTTGGATTCGTAAAAGTGATTGGCGACCAATCTTATTTTATTCAGATATTTAAACCGCTCGAAGAAACCGACCGGCTGATTGTTCGCATCGTAATGATGATGAACCTTTTAATTATCATTATTATCATCACACTGCTCATCGCCAACCGGCATTCCTCCCGGCAGGACTGGAAAGTTTTCTACGACAGCATTGATAAGATCAATAACTACGATGTTAATTCCTTTGAGGCTTTTTCGCTGAAACACTCTGATATTAAAGAGTTCGCCGACCTGAACAGGGTATTACTTACAATGACGGAACGAATTAAAAATGATTACCTGAACCTGAAGGAATACATCGAAAATGCGTCGCATGAGATTCAAACCCCGTTGGCCATTATTAATTCAAAAATGGAGTTGCTGCTGCAATGGGGCGACATGAAAGAGAAGCAATACAAAATTGTGGCCGATGCTTATGAGGCTTCAAACAGGTTGTCGAGGCTCAACAAAACGCTGATTCTGCTGGCGAAGATTGAAAACAGGCAATTTCCCGAATCAAATCCTGTCAATCCTGCCATCATGATCAATCATCAACTCGAAAGCCTTGAAGATCTGATCCTATCAAAGAAAATCAAAATCACCAAACGTTTTGATGACGAAGTTACAATCCTGATAAACCCCTATCTGGCTGAGATTCTACTCGTCAATTTAATAAAAAATGCGATCAGACACAATATCACGGGAGGCGATCTGATCCTCGAACTTTCAAAAAACCGCTTTGAAATCGCCAATTCCGGACCACCCCTTCAAATGGATCCCGAAATGCTGTTTAAAAGGTTTCATAAAGCTTCTACTTCGCCCGAATCACTTGGACTTGGACTTGCCATCGTTCAGAAGATTTGTACGTTATACGGTTATAAAATTGGATACAGCTATAAAAATGAAATGCACGTGATGCATGTTGATTTTAAGTAGCATTACATTCCAGTCGTGTCTGAGACAATTTTCAGTTTTTGAAGTGGATATTTATTTAAGCGCAACCGTAATAAATAACAAATCTAAATAACTAAATATTTGAATAATGAAAAAAATATTGCTTCACATCTTTTGTTTTACCTTAACATTTTGTGATTTTGCACCACTTGCCGTTACCAATTATAAATTAGCATTTTACAATTTGTCGTGAAAATCGGATCTCTCCCCGATAACCGTTTTCCCTCCTATACAACCGCTATACACAACTATTCATCTTCATTAAAAACCCATCATTCGCCCCAATTCTGTTTGCTACTTCAGATTTGCTTCAGATTCTATTTTTAGTATTGCAATCTATTCATCAAGAAAGGAAAATAGAATGATAGGACTTTTTGGATTAAATCATAAATCGGCACCAATTGAGATAAGAGAACGCTTTGTGTTTTGCGAAGAAGATATCAAGCGATTTGTGCCGCAACTCAAAGCAAAAGGAATCCATGGTGCAGTGGTTGTATCCACCTGCAACAGGACGGAAATTTACTTTGAACTTGATGACAAAAGCCTTGCTTCCGATTTTGATCTGATCGGCGACACCCTTATCAGCAATCGCAAAGTTGCGCCTGCTGTAAAAATCCATTTTTACCAGAAGAAAAATGACGATGCCGTACAACACCTGTTTCGTGTTGTTTCAGGGCTTGACTCTATGGCATTAGGTGAGTACCAAATCGTTGGACAAATAAAAGATGCCTTCAATATAAGTAAACAAAATGAACTCTGCAGCTCAGTACTTTTCAAGCTCTTTAATGATGCTTTGAAAACCGGGAAACAGGTTCGCACAGATACAGCGCTTAACAAAGGAGCCGTTTCAATCAGCTATGCAGGTGTAGAACTTGCCGGAAAGAAACTTCAGAATTTAAGTTCCCATTCTGTTCTGTTGGTTGGTGCCGGACAAACCAGCGAACTCACCCTTTTAAACCTTATAAAAAAAGAGTGCAATCAATTTACAGTTGTTAACCGTACCCAGGAGAAAGCGTGTGAACTAGCTGACAAATACCATTGTAAAGTTGGCAATTTCGAACAGTTAGGCGAACTTCTCGTTAATAATGATATTGTAATCAGCTCAACAGCTTCAAAGAATGCATTGTTCACAGAAGAGATGGTCAGAAAGGCAATGGCAGAACGCAACAATGAGCCCTTGCTATTTATTGATCTTTCAGTACCAAGGAATGTTGCGAAGGAAGTTGGTGACATCGAAAACGTTCATGTTTATGATATCGATGCTTTAAATGAAGTTATTGGAGATAATCTTGACATGAGAAAAGGGGAAATCTGTCATGCAGAGTTTATCATCGAAGAATCAGTCTCAGAATTTTCAAAATGGCACGCGATACACGTTTTAGCACCTACTTTTCAAAATATAACAAGTCAGTTTCAGGAAGTTAACAAAGCCATGCTTGATGGTTTAAAAAACAAAAAGGAAATTGACCATGAAAATGCCACTATTTACGGAGAATTGATTACCAAAAAGTTTATTGGTCTGATGATCGAAAATGTAAAATCTGTCACGAATAACGGTCAGAAACAGGAGTACATTACGATGGTAAATAAATTATTTGATCTCAACTAATGGCGAAGAATACCATACGAATCGGAACAAGAGGAAGTAAATTAGCGTTATATCAGGCATATCGGGTAAAAGACGAACTTCAGGCGCACTACCCTGACACCGAATTCACCATCGAAATCATTAAAACAAAAGGGGATAAGATTCTTGATGTTGCATTATCAAGAATTGGAGACAAAGGGCTTTTTACCAAAGAGATAGAAGAAGCCCTTTTTAATCATGAAATCGATATGGCCGTTCATAGCCTGAAGGATTTACCCACCGTTTTCCCGGAAGGGGCCAAATTAGGAGCTGTTTTAAAGCGTGGTGAAATCCGCGATGCGCTCATCAGTACCAACGGCAGAAAAATAGCCGATCTTACCTCAAACGATGTGATTGCCACCTCGAGTCTGCGAAGAAAAGCCCAGCTACTCAGAATAAATAAGGATTTTAAGATCGTTGAAATACGTGGAAACGTAAATACCCGTATCCGGAAAATGGAGGAAGGTTACTGTGATGTGATGATAATGGCGGCAGCCGGTTTGCAGCGACTCGAAATGGGCGAATACATTTCAGACCTTTTCGAACCTGAATTGATGATTCCAGCCTGTAGCCAGGGAGCTATTGTGATTGAAATCAGAGAGAACGACCCGGTTACCGAAGAGATTATTTCGAAGATCAATGATGAAAAGACCTTAATCGCTACGGATGCCGAACGCGCTTTTTTACGCACCCTCGAAGGCGGCTGCCAGATACCGGTGGGGAGTTACACCCGTTTTGATGGCGACACATTTCATATAACGGGATTTATTTCGAGCATCGACGGAACACAATATATCAAAGACTCGGCTGAAGGAAATATCAGCCAGGCAGTTTACGTTTCGATGAAGCTGGCTAAAAGTTTGCACAATCGTGGCGGAGGCGAAATTTTAAAAGCCATTCGTGATGAAAACATCGTATTCGCGCAGTCGGATGTCTCCTTAAAAGATAAGGTTATCATATCTACAAGAGCCATTGAACCCGGGGATTCGTTGCCGGATATTCTTAAAGCCTGTGGCGCGAAATTGCTTTCGCTACCGATGATTGAGATCGCTCCTTCCAAATTGGATACCGGGATGATTGAACAACTGAATCGCCTGGAACAATTTGACTGGATATTTTTCACCAGTAAAAACGGGGTTGTCAATTTCTTCAGGCATTTAATTGATGTGAAGGGAAATACAGAATTGCCGAAAACCGTTCATCTGGCTGTTATTGGTTATAAAACCGGACTGGAACTCGAATACTATGGCTACACGCCAACACTTATCTGCGACGAAAATACGTCAGATGAACTTCTGACTCAGTTTTATAAGAAATATCAGCCTCAAAATCTGAATATTCTCCTTGCTTTGGGGAACCTTGCGGATCATACATTGTCAAACCGGTTATCGGCAGAAAATACGGTCAACAGGATCAATGTTTATCAAACAGTTAAGCCCGCTCATGCTGATCCTGAAACTGTGGAAATGATAAAAAACGGACTTTACGATCTGATCATTTTTACAAGTCCTTCAACATTTACCAATTTCTGTTCCTATTTCAATCCTGATCAGATTGGAAAGTTAAAAATGGCAAGCATTGGAACAACCACTTCAAGTGCCATTCAGAAAGTAGGGTTTGAACCCTTAATCACTGCCAAAAAATCGAATGCAGAAGGGCTTAGAGATGCAATTATTGAATACTATCAATCATAATCAATTAAAAACAAAAGTCATGACATTTCCAGTTACAAGATTAAGAAGATTAAGATACAACAGCGTTTTAAGACAAATGGTTACAGAAACAAAACTATCTGCTGATGATTTTGTGATGCCGCTTTTCGTTTGTTCAGGTACCAATGTAAAAAATCACATTAATTCAATGCCTGGCAATTACCAACTTTCTGTTGAACTTTTGGTTGAAGAATGTAAGACAATTTATGCGGCTGGTGTAAAATCAGTATTACTTTTCGGAATCCCCGCGCATAAGGATGAAGACGGAAGTGTAGCCTGCGAGCACAATGGAATCGTACAGCAAGCCATCCGCGCCATTAAGAAGGAGTTAAAAGATCTATATGTGATAGCAGATGTCTGCAATTGCGAATATACAACCCACGGCCACTGCGGAACAATCATCGATGGTGATGTCGACAATGATTCAACCCTCATTACACTGGCAAAACAGTCTGTTTCGCTGGCTGAAGCCGGTGCCGACATGATCGCCCCAAGCGATATGATGGATGGACGTGTTGGTGTGATCCGGGCACAGTTGGATGCCAATGGTTTCGAGAAAATTCCGATCATGGCCTATTCAGCAAAATACGCTTCAGGTTTTTATGGTCCATTCAGGGAAGCTGCCGAAAGCGCCCCAAAATTTGGCAACCGGGCAACCTATCAGATGAATCCTGCGAATTCCAATGAAGCAATTCGGGAAGTTGCGCAGGATATTGCAGAAGGGGCGGATATTGTGATGGTAAAGCCGGCACTTAGTTACCTCGATGTGATTTATCGTGTTAAAAATGAATTCAATATGCCTGTGGCTGCGTACAATGTAAGTGGCGAATTCTCCATGTTAAAGGCAGCCGCCGAAAAAGGGTGGATTG